>JGI24005J15628_10000395_pt1 | contig 25388 bp, 27 predicted proteins | sample LinPmetageLP40_FD_15628 | JGI IMG/M metagenome (IMG submission 15628)
CCCGCCGCCATACCCGCCGCCCCCTTTGTCATACTCGCCATTTGGATAATAGCAGGAAGCATTGATAAGTTCATCAAAATCATACTTGTTCTTGCGGCTTTTTCGCTATCGCTAAACATGGTGAATCCCATACTAAGCATCCCAAGACCCATAGACGATTTCATTAGGGCACTTTGAAATCTCATTGACGATGCTACGGTTAATTCTTGTTGGGTTTGAACTGCGGCCAAACCTTGTGCGAACATCTTCATTTTAGGGAGTATTTTCATTATCTCCTTTTCTTGTAGTCCGTAGGTTGCGGCCAATTGTGTTGCGGCAATACTCATCGCCTTCATAATGGCGGCGTTTTGGGTTTCTGTGTTGGACTTCATCTTGGTCACATCGTTGACCCTTTGTTTTGCGGCGGCAAGGGTCATGTGTGCCATTGTGTCGCCTTGAATATCGGCACTGTTCATCATCCCAAGAAGAAGCAACCTTCCTTCATCGGCTATCATTTGGTCTTGAACTTGGAGTAGTTTTTGCTCAACAGATAATTGTTTTTCCTTTTCAAATGTATGCGCCGCAGTCATCGCGTTGAGCGTTTGAGCGTTCATTTCCTGTTGCTCTTCGAGGCGAAGGATTTGCTTTATGTTGCTAAACTTTTTCATAGCGTGTATGTTTTCGTTATTCTCTAATTCTTTTTCTATGCCCGCTCTTGCTCTTGCGTTGCCCAACACAGCCTCCACGGTTGTGAGTTTTTTATATTGTCCAGCGTTAATTCTTTTTAGGGCAAGTTCTTCTGCTGTGACCCTCGACAGTTGTTCAATTTTTGCTGTGCTAACTTGGTCTTCCAATGCAATTCTTTGTTGTGTAGCCGTAGTGGTTTTTGCTTCTGCAATTGATTTGATAGCGGCTGATTGTTGTTCAATTTGTAGTTCTGTGACTTTTTGTTGTGTCACTGCACGAGCCGCTTGTAGTGCCTTAAAGTCACCTTCTAACGCAGTGCCCTTGAGCATGGCAATTCTCGATTGTGCTTCGCTTTGTTGGTTGCTCACCCCAAGAGAAGCGATTTGTAAAGCAGTGCTTTGGGCCTGCAACCCAAGTTCTCGGTCAAGTTGTTGTAAGGTGATTTTGCCCAATCCTACTTGTGCGCCATAGGCACTTGACCGCACCAACGATTCGTTGTTCAAAGACCGTTGAATCTGTTGTTGTGTTTTTAGGGAAACATTTAATGACAAAGCGTTTAGGTAGGCTTCTGCTATCGGAGCGTATGTTTTCCCTAACTGTTGTAGTTGGGCCAACTTCCCTATCACTTGACCATAAACCGTCCCTTCCTCAATCATTTGGGCAAAAGTAAAGTTCATGTCTGCCTGTGCCTTGGTAGCACGGATAACGGCAGGGGTGAATGCGTTTCCAATGAGAGCCTTTGAGTTGATAAGTCTTGCTTGTTGTTGTTCAAGCAAAAACACATTGTCCTTCATGCGCTTGTTCAATTCTTCTTGCGCCGTATCTTTTTCTGCTACGGCATCACTGTCTAATTTTAGAACACGGGAATGATTCTCAAACAACTTAATCGCACGAACATAGTGGTCGTTGCCAGCGATTGCTTGGGCGATAGTGAGTTTTTCTGCATCTTCAAGTTGGTGGTATCTGTCGGCAACATCTTGAAGGATTGCTTCCATGGAGCGCAACGCACCGTTGGCACCCTTTGTTTCGATACCGAACTGTCTAAGGATTTCTGCGTTGCCTCCGGTATCGGCACCAAGACGGGCATACATCATCTTGAGGGCACGACCGGCCTTCCCTTGCTCTTCACCAGCCTCAATTAAAGTGGCGGACATAGCGGCCATGTAAGCCACATCATCACCAGCCAATTTAGCAGACGAAGCGAATTGATTCATAACATGGGTTATTTGCGACATGGTAGCCGCTGAACGGTTTTCGATTGTGTTGAGTTGGTTGAGCATCCGAATGCTGTTTTGTCGAACGACATTCGCTTTTTCTTCGGCAGTCATTCTGTTGAATTGTTTTTTGGTCAACTCCCCGTACATGAAGCCAGTCTGCTGTTGTAGGGAAATCATTTTCTTCATGGCATCTTCTGTTTCCATACCACCGATAAGACCGAATTGAATACCGACTTCGGTAGCCGCCGCAGTAGCAGGGCCACCACCTACGATGGCAGACAGTTGTGCCATTTTAGCACCAGCCTTGAGTGCTTGGTCGCCTGTAAAAGCATACGACTCACCAATGTCGATAATTTGTTGTTGTAGGTCTTCCGCCCCTTCAAAATTAGCAAACTTCTCGAACTCAATCCGAGCGTTTCCAATCTCTTGAGCAAGGGGAACTGTCCCGTCAACAAGGGTGTCCATCATGGCTGACATTTCACCGATACCTTCGGTGATACCCGACAAACCATCGAGCATAAGTCCCTGCAACACAGTGATTTTTGCTTGGGCGTCACCAATCAGCCTGTCGGCTTGGAACGACCCAACTACATCGAAGAAAACACGGGATGCACCAGCCCGCAAAACGAGCATAGTGACCATCGCAAAGAGAGCGATAATAGGTGATAGGGAAAAAATAATGTTGCCAATCATTTCTCCACCTTCACTCGCTACGCTTCGCTATAGGGACGCCAAGACCCCTAAGCATAGCCAGCCCACCACCGTCACTTAAGAGTTCTCGTTTTTCCTGTCTTTGCTTGCGACGAGCGACCATAGCGTTGCCATCTTTTGTCTTGGTTGTAGCCGAAGAAATCTTATCGTGAATATCCATCGCTACGAGCAAATCAATCATCATTAAGTCTTGACCGCCTTCGCAGTCATATTTCTCCCACAAGTCCGAGGGTAAGACCCCCTTGTAGGCCATGCAAATTGTCGGGGCTACTCGGAAGAATTGTCCAAAGGGATTGCACCTTCGGGGTCGTCACCACGAACAAATCCAAGAATCATTCGCAGTTCTTCGCTTGTCAAAGAATCCATGTCAAAATCTTTTGGGGAAATAATACTTCGTGGAACCCAAGACTCCATTTGGTGAACCATTCCAGCACCTTTTTCTTCAAGGGCATTTGCGAATTGTTTCTGTTGTTCTTCTGTCCAATCGGTAGTGTCAAGTCCAAAGTGCATGTGGTCACGAAAGACCTGTGCTTGGATATTTTCAATTCGGAGTTTGGTCATACCACCGGCTTGTCGCACGGTGATTTTTGTTCCATCATCAAGTTCAAATTCTTTTGTTAGTACGGGCATTTTTTCTTCACTTCTCTTTCCTTTGGGGGAATACTACTCTCATGCTATAATAGCAACAACGGTTAAAACAATTTCGTTGCTATCTTTCTTTCTGCTCGTGTCGCAAGAAATGATAATATCGTCATTTGCGATGGCGGCTCTAAGTGCGGCCTGTACGACCGCTGGGGTTCCTGTGAATTGTAAAACATCAAGGAGGGTTTTATCAGCGATAACGGTTCCACCATTATGTGCCAATTAAATCACCTCAATAGACTGCGTTCTTGTCGTTTCGCATGACAATATCCATCATCTTGCTATCGTTAGAACTGAAAAGGGCGACGAATGGCACAGTGAATGTTTGTGTGTCACGACCCGAAACATTTGCGTCGGGTGCTTCAAATCGGATTTTGTAAAAGTTGAAGGTCAACAAGTCAGCAACGCTTTCGGAGCCAAATTGAACCTTAAGTTCAACACCACTTCCGGAAAGTTCAAGACCATCTGCGGAAACTAAGGAATCGTAGGATGGGTTGCTTGCTCCGGCTCCGCTGTGTAGGATTCGGTTGAACTCAATACTTCCTGTGATTTCTCTTCGCTGTGCTGGTGGGGCACGAACATAGGTTCGGTCGCCAAGACCACAGGCGGCATCTCCGTCACGGTTTAGTGCAATATCAAAAGAGATTGACTTAACTGCGTCGGATGCTGTTGAGTCAGCGTTAAAGAAAACTTTAGCATCGGAAAAGTAAAGTGCGGCCTTATCATCGGGGAATGATGGGCTTAGACTGGTTAGTGCGGTAAGACTTCCTTCTGCTTGAGTCATAAAAGATGCGCTCATCATAGCGTATTCGTTGATTGCGGCACTAACGCTAACCTTTTCAACAACTGCTCCGGCGTAGTAGTGGATTTTTTCTTCACGGGCGATGGCAAGGCTCATTGAGATACCTGCTCCTGCTTCGGTAAATGTATGCGGGTAAAGACCGCTTGCTACTGAACCAATGGTGTCAGTTCCCATAAGACCGAGAAGGACAAGACCGGTAAAATCGTCATTAAGGACGGCCATGTTAATGTCGCCTTCGCCGTACTCCTTTCCGGTGTTTGCCTTTGAAGCACCGTATCGGTTCATGTTTTCTCTTTGCATCACATCGTATGTGTGCTTGATTGATTCGTCGTCAATTTCACCGAAAAAGTAAGTACCGCTCGGTGTTGTACCATAAGCGGCTTCTTTAATTGCGGCTACATATCGGTTATTCATATCTTGGACTGCCATTCAAAACACCTTCTCGATAATCTTTTCAGTAGTGAGTTGTTATTTAAGCGTTTCAACGGTGTCGCATATTTATGCGTCGCATATAGGTCAGTGTTAATAAATGAGTACAGATGGTCACTTCATCATCTAATTTTGCTTGAAGTTCCAAGTCATATTCAGCAAGACTGTCAGTAGTACCATTAAGACCGGTTGTGGTGTACAACTCATCGAAAACCTCGCCAATGATATTGAGGCACTGTCGGTAGGCATCTTCGTATGTTGTGCCACGACTCGTCACATAAATTAACACATCGTAGTCTTGGTCAATGCGACCACCACCAAGAGCGGCAAAGGTAGGTGAGGATAGTCGTTGTAGCATGACATTGATAAATGGTGGCATTGTTCGGGATAGCATAGAGTTTGAAATGTCATATCCGTAGTTGATTGATGAGTCGTCCAAGTGTGTTTTGAGGTAGGTTCGTTTGCTGTTGCGTAGTGCCTGTACTATGGAAAGACCCATGCGAATTAAAGTATCTGTTGTCAAATCGGAAGGTGCTAATTCATCGGGGCCAAATGCCCCCATATCAGTCGCATAAACAGATGCCCATTTTACATTTCCTGTTCCGTTGCCCCACTTGATTGTCTTAGTACCACTACTACTGGCCCCTGCGACAGAAAGGTATGCTGTTTGTGCATCATCGTCTTCTATCAATTCACGAAAATACAAACGAGCGTTGCCGGATTCGTCAAGAGTTAATCTCATAATAAGGGGAGTAGGGTTATCTTCTGTCATGCTTATGTCTAAGTCTGCGCTCGTGACAGTAGTCGCTCCAACCAACTGTACTTTTTGACCAAGAGCCTTGACTTCAACTTTCTTTGTACCGTTGTCAAGTGTCAATAACACCGTGGCGTTATCCGGTGCGGTTGTGTATTCTATTGCCGCAAAAATAGTGTAGGCCGTGGTAGTAGGTTCGACATGGTATTGGCTGTTTGTCACCACCCAATAGTCATTAGCGGCACTGCCGTTGCTATTGTTTCGAGTCCAAGTACCGTTGTTAGTTCCAACAGGAGCCGTAGGGTCTTCACCGTTTAATCGGTAGTTCCAAAATTGTTCTTTTGTTGCTATTGCCATCTTAACTCAACCTCTTTTTTAGATTTGAATTGAGGCGACCTTCAATCTTCGCCTCAAATTTTCTCATACCTTCGCCGATATAGTCAAGATTAGCATAACCATAAAAGTAAAAAGAACCACCACGACCATACCACGGACTGTTGCCACTCATAGTACCAACCTGTCTTCCATGTACAATCGCACCGCCATGCTCTCCCCTACTTGTTTTATTCAACCAAGGATAGGTGCCAGCATCTCTTCCTTCCTGTAAAGCCGCACCGATATTGTAGGTGCCTTCTGTATCGTCGGGGTCTGTGTGTACACCCGCACCAATTTCACCACTCCTTCCGTTTGGGCCACGACTACCAAAAATAGCATCGACTTGTGGATTATCTGCACCATAAACATCACCTCTTCCACCCCTGTCATAAGCAAGTGAATTAGCAACTTTTGTCGCCAATCCGGGGTACATTCCTTCAAACCCTCGCAGGTATCGGTATGTGTGTTCTTTTACATCGGAAAGCGTCTTACCTGCCGCTTCCCACATGGCTTGTCCTGTGTCGTTTTTGAGTTTCCTAAACGCCCGGTTAAAGGAGGCGTTGTCAATAACAATCATATTGCCCGCAGAATCTTTTCTTGGGGATATACTAAAATTAGCCGATGCCATTAGTCAACACTTCCTAAATGAGCAAGTCGCTTGAGATTATTCATGCCACGCTCACGAAGGTTGTTTCCTCGGATAGTTCCATCTTTGCTTGCGGTTTGGAAAACGGCTTCGTCTTCAAAATAGTATGAGGCCGCTATGTCTGCACAAATCTCACGAATAACATGAGCAAATTCTCCTTCTTGTACTGTGACTCCGGAGGCGTGGTCAAAAGAAATTCCTGTGACTCCTGTAAGGTCGTTGGTGGATTTACCCGTCCATGCAAACGAATCACCGTCTATATTGCCATTTCCAGCGTTGCTAAAGCCCGTTCCGCTTGTTAGGGTCACTGTGGTAGCACCGGCAGAAATAGAGCCGCTTAAGGTGGTTTCCTTGATAGATTTTGTAGGGGCATCTCGACCGTAGTCACGATACATTTGTCAATGTCAATCGTGGCTCGACGGATAGCACCCGTCAAACGACTTCCGGCTCTTGTGCGCTGTGCGCTATCAAGGGCAAGTCGAGAGCCTACATCGGCTGTTGAACAGTAGTACACCATCACATCAACCCCTGTACATCAACGCCAAGTGAAGCAAGCATAGCAAAGAATGCGTACTTGAGATACTTTGCCATAAGGGATAACTCAAACACTGCTTTTTCAAGCAATTCCACTCGGTCGTCTAAAGACTCGACTCGTTCTTCAAGATTGTTGTTCATCCTCAATCACCTGCTTTGCGTCTTTAAGACGGGAAATGAGGTCTGCTTTTGTTCCGTCAACGGCAAGACCGTTTTCGTTAGCAAGTTCAATTAACTCCGCTTTTTTCATCTTCTTAATCGAAGATAGGGAAGGTAGTTTTGAGGCAATATCTTTTAGGTCGTCAGCCAAGTCCATAACTTCGTCAAGGGTTATCTTGCCATCAGCCATCAATTTTTTGTATGTGCGGTAGCCAGCAAGCCCAAGACCCACTGCAATAGCGGCAATTAGTATAATCATTTCAATATCCATTTTATTCACCTTTGTTGTATAGAACTTCTTTTGCGGCTGAAAGCGGAATCACGGTAAAATGTCGCGTTTCGCCCACCCGATAAATCTTGTAGCCATGGGGTGTTTCTTCAATGTTCACATTGGTATAGCACCTTTCCGGAGGATGGTACACTATTTTTCCCTTTCTTTTTTCTCCCATATTTAACTCTCCAAAAATGCTTTAATTTCATCCGAAGTCCATTGAGGAAGGTCATTGTACCAAGCACTTTGCTTAATCCAATACACTCCCTTGCTCATAATAAAGCACGAGTCTTCGACCATGTGTGACCAATCATGGTCGGGAAATCTTATTTCTAATTTTGTTTGTAGTGTCATACTGTCGAATCTCCTACACGGGTGACATGGATGGTGCTTCGGTGGTCAGTAAATGCAATAATGTTGCTGTTGTTTGAATTAGAACGGATTGAAAAATAAATCTCGTCGTCACTGCCTCCCGAAGCAACTTCGTGATAAGTGCTGTGTTGTAGTTTTAGGTTGTCAACACCATTTTGACTTCGAGCATTTCCTAATTGTCCCGTACTTGATGTGTCGGTACTAACAACCATCCACATATCACGGCTGGTGACTCCACTAACAGGGAAGAACTCCATAGTCACAATAATGTGATAAAGCCCACCTGCACCGAGAACTATGTGGTCACTGGAAGCGTTTGTCACTGTTATGTCGTTATGAGTTCCAGTAGTCGATTCTCCCCAATTTGATGTGTTGGCTATGTCTAAAATTTGATAGGAGCCAGTAGCCGTGTAGTTGTTGGCGTTGCCACTTAGGTTTTTCATAAAGAGTCTTAGGTATTGAAGGGCAGGTGCGCCACCACTCATAGCGGCCCAAGTCAAACCACCACTTGCTCCACTTTGCGCTGTAAGAGCGTAGCCGTTAGTAGGGGTATTTGATACCTTGAGGTTTGCTTCGTCAACCACATTGTCAGCGATAGTGAGCGCAGTTGCCCCTGTGACTTCTCCGCTGTGTGTAGCGTTAGTGACCTTTGCTGTATTAGCCGTGATAGCAGTTGCTTGGCCGGAGGTAATACCAGTCTTGGCTGTATTGGCATCAATTTCAGCCAGTAGTGAGTTGGCTAACTTGTCTTCTGTGACAGCATCGTTAGCAATAGCCGCTGTGCCTACTGCCCCATTATCAATAAGTGCGGCTGTGATTGCATCATCAGCGATATTTTCTGTGTCAACCGCATCATCAGCAATTTTAGCATTCGTCACAGCATCAGCGTTTATCTTTGCAGTAGTGACAGCGTTGCTGGCTAATTTATCAGCAACTACTGCGGAGTTAGCAATAGTAGCCGCTACTGAGCCGGAGCCGCTCGCCGTGACCTCTCCTGTGAGTGCTGTGATACCACCGCCACCACCACCTACCTCGCTTGACCCGTGATAGAGTTTGTTGCTGTCACCACTGTTGAGCCAAAGAGTATTTGCCGCTGTACCACCCGGATTAGAACCTTGTGGGTTTAATTCAAGTCCTGTTGGGTCAATAAGACCATCAACATCTAATTTACCTGTGATATGAAAATTGCCGTTGACCTTTGGCATTGGCCCGGAAGCGTGTCTTGGGCTTCGATACACACCTGCTGATATTTGGGAAAACGACCAAGTTCCACGAATCACAGGGGTTTTCATTGAGCGAATATCCGCTCCTTGTGCAGTCGCCGTTTGTGGCCCAAGAAACATAACACCGTCTTGTATTTCCAACTCTTCCACACTAAGAAATGTGTTGTCAGCCATTAAGATTTTATGACCTGCTGTGTTAGCCTTTAGCACTACCTTTCGGTAGTAAGGTAAGAATGTAGCAGGATAACCTGTTGCGCCTTCCACAGGTAGTTGTATGCCACTACTGGTGGCTGTGAACTCAACTGTCGAAAGACCAAAGTCAACTGTTGTAGCATCAGTCATTGTGACTGCATCAAAAGAAAATACTTTTAGCCTATCATTATCCACTAATGCGCCATCCGGAAGAAAGTTCACACCCGACGCGATTGTAAATGATGTAAATGTTGCCTTGCCACTTGTTGATGTTGGAGCAACATAATCGGGAGCAAATTTGCCACCTGTCAATCGCACAATAGGGTGGTTTCCATCATCAAACTTTGTTAATGGTGATGCACTTCCTTCAAGAGAAAAAGTCACATCACCTACATAAGATGCGTTTGAGTCAATCAGTATAAATCTTTCATTGTATGTTTTGTATGTGCCAAAAAAATTAGGAGATGCACCATGTTGGAATACAATTGTTCCTGCCGAACCTGCGTTTAAAATACCGTTTAGGTACAACCCTTTTACGAATGGTATAGCGTTTAAAATAACTTGATGGTCAAAATTTGATTCAATGACTATTTCCGAAACAGTAAGACTTCCACTGCTTGTTAAAGTCCAAGCGCAGTCTGCCAAACCTTCGTTGTCAAAAAGGGCAACATCGTTAGCACCGGGTACTGAACCACCTTTCCAGTTAGCCGCAGTTGCAGAAGCAGTGTCGGTTCCTCCGAGCCACTTTATTGTTGCCATAATACTCACTCTAACTTCGTTTTGGTTGAAGTGACTTTAACAGCCGTTCCGCCTTTTTCCGAAATGAGAGCGAGCAAATCGTTTCCTCTTTGAGTAAATCCTCTAAGTTGTGCGGTCAAACGAATATCTTGCTCTTTTCTTTCACTTTCGTTGACATAAGAAGGTAGCGTATCAATCATAACCTGCAAACAGTCGCTTGATACAAGAGCCTTAATACAGGCTTCTTTTTGTGCGGTTGTGACCACATTGATTGAGTCTTCTGCAAGAAACTTGTTATTTCTTGCGGACTTGTTGACTTGTTCTGTTCTCATAGAAATGTACTCGGTGATAGTACCTTCGTTAAGGCCACGGGGTCGATTAAGTAAATCTCGAATGTTGTCGGTAGTGACTGTCACTCTTCTTCACCTACTTCGTTCACAGGCCATCTGTCGTTATAGTCTTCCGGTACCTCAATTGTAGGTGTACCTTTTGGGGCAGATAAAGAGCGGCCTAAAACAAAAACAAGTTTTGTTTCAACAATATCACGAGCCATTCTTGAATCGGGTAGCCAATAGGTTTCTCGGTCGGGAATAAGTGTTGCGGGACTTTGTGGTTTGCGAGAAGGTGGCCGAACAAGTCGTACAAGCCAACCACTGCCGCTCATCCAATGTTCATGGCGGTGTTGAAGGTCGGCAAGTTTTGCACCTTTTGGTACAGGAATGCCTAAATCGTTAAGTTTTTTAACTAATTTTGTACGCTCAGTCATTTGCTTCCCTTCTTTGTACTACTCTTCTGCGCTTTGGGTTTAGGCTTTGCCTTAACCTCTTTCTTTGGGGGGATAACATCATAGTCACCATCGTCACGAAGACGATAGATTGAGCCATCCGGTTCTGTCCATTCTTTAATTGATTCGCTCAAGGTGAATCACCTCAAGCAGGAATCATAAAGGAGATAAAGACTTCACAAGCACCATCGGTGATAGCGGCTCCGCCAATTGTCAACAAAACATTTGTTGCGCCTCCAATGATAGAAGATGTGGCTGGGTGACGGAAGTGAGAAGAAGCCTGCACGAGTGCGGCGTTGTCAAATGCTGTGGCTCCCAAAAAGTTTGAAGCACCACCTGTGATTCCCAAAGCAATTGTAGCACTGCCGGAAGAGGCAAATGCTGGCTGTGGGTTAATCATAAACGAGTGGACAATTGCACCAGCAGGTAGTTGTTGCGCTCCGGATGGGCCAACAAGAGTCTTTGCTCCTGTGGTTTTGCTTGAGCCATCATAGATGTACTTTTGAGTTTGCATCAAAAGTCCGCCAATTTTGGAGTCAACTACTGCATCGTTAGCAATTTTTCCAGTGCTAACTGCAAGGTCTGCAAGGTCGCCAGTTGCGATGCCGCCGGGTGCGACATACTTTGATTCAACAAAGTCTTGGAATTTGCGGTTCTGTGCCAACTAAATCACCTCAAACTACGCCTGTAATCTTAGCAATTCGGTTTGACTTGCCGGATGCGGCACCGTCTTGATGCTGATGGACAATACTACCCATGTAGCCAGTCAAGAGCCAATCGAATCCAACGCCCGGTAGGCGAGTCAATTCAGTTTCTTGGTAGCCAGCACCGTTGTATTGGAAGAACTCGCCTGTTTCTGCGCCCGGAATGAGCAAGAGAGCGTCGTCTTCGATAGCACCGGTAGCATCTGTTGGAAGCAAGGACTTACCGCCCGTAAAGTCACGGGTGTAGTAAATGCTCATAGAAGCGATTCGGCGCATGTGGTCTTGAAGGGACTCCACGACATTTCCGTAAAGTTGGGTGTTCAAGAGGGCACTGCGGGTTGAAGCAGGTAGCACAAGAGCCATCGCTTCATCTCCGGAAACACGAGCGTTTGCGAAGATTTTGTCCATGGTCTTCAAGAGGTCGCCTTCTTCATCAGCAGTAGCGGCACCGAAGGTTGCGGTTGCGGCTTGGGTTTGTCCAGCACCACTGTGGATGGTGGAAAGAATGTTGTTGTCGATAACATCGGCTCGTCCACGGACAATAGCCATTTGTTGTCGGTCAATGTTCTCAAAGGATTCGCCACGGAGTCGCACAGTGTCGAGGAAAACACAGCGGCCTTGACCCTTCTGCAACTTCACGGTGTAGTTGGAAGTTCCAATCTTGGTTGGGTCAACAGTTGCGGCATCATCCAATGGGTAGGAGAAAGTACCTTCAACGCCAGTGTACCACTTGAACTCAAGCCAAGGGACAGTGCGGGTTCCGACAAGTTGTGTTCCGACTGCAATTCGAGTGGATTGTAGTTGGATAAAGTCACGGAGGGTTTGTTCAAGAACTGCGTCACCGGTACCAAAAGGCCCAGCGGCGGCAGATGCGTTCATAATTTGTTCGAGGGATTCGTTAGCCATTTCATTCACTTCCATTTTTTGTTATCAAGCCGTTGCACACTGCGTGGTGTTGACTGGAATTAGGAGGCCAGCCGTTCCAACGACTTCGCCTTCACCGACATAAACGCCGACAAGTTTATCGGAGCCTGCGGTTCCACCGACTCGGCCAGCACCCTTTAGGTACACAAGTTGTCCGGTGGTGTAAGTTTCTGCAAGAGCGGCAATCATTTGCACACCGCCCATTGGGAAGTAAGAGCAGGTTGCGCCTGCGGTTTCAAGAACTTGGTCAGCGTCACGGCTGGACTCGCCTGCCGAAACACCCAAAGGCACATCGGTTGCGGCTCCAAGTTGAACCTTGTTTGCTGTTCCGTCTTTTGCGAGAAGAATACCAACACCGCTAACAGTGTTTGCATTTTTCAAAGTTGCGTTTCGTGTATCGTTTCCTGTAAATGCTACCATTCAAATCATCTCCTTCATTTCTTCAAAGTTTGGAGCGCAAACACGCTCATCCTTACGCTCGCCACCACTTAGAGTCTTGTTCCAAGATGATGCCCAAGCATTCCATGCTTGTGCGTAAAGAGTTTGTGGGGTTTCAACCATCTTACCGTTTAGGTAGTTGGCGACCACAGGTTCAGCGGTTTTAACTTCTTCGGAAGCGACGGCTGATTCGGATGCTGGGACTGCTGGGGCCATATCGACCACAGGTTCCTTGTGTGTTTCCTTCCAAGATGCAATAAGGGAAGTTAGCGTAGTTGAAGAAAGGTCTTCGTGACCTTTAAGACCAAGTTCGGAAGCAGTGGTGACAAGTTCTTGTCGGTCTTCTTCTGCCTTAGCCATTTCAATTGCCTTCATTTCTTCAAGTTCAGCACGGGCAAGAACAAGTTGGGCTTGTAAGTCTTCCATCTCGTTTGCTACGAGAGTTTCGGTGATATTTTCTTCATCGGACATATTTGTTATCCCCTTTCGGTATTCTGTCGAAGATGCGGTTTGACTTATCAAGGTTTCTTCTGTGGAAGCAGTTCTTTTACTACGAGAATGTCCTTTGGGAAGTAAGTCATTGTCTTGCTTGTAGTTGGGATTAGATGGTCTTCCGGTACGAAGGAGATGCAGGAAAGCGTTGACTCTTGCGACTCCCCAGCCATTTCTTGACATATTGGGTGCGTGGCTTGTGCTAAAAGCACCAGCACCACGACGGAACACAGTGAGAAGTGCGCCCATAGATGCCTTTGACCCTTTGCCCTTTTTGTTATGCTCTTGCATTTTGTTTTGAAGTGTTTTGCGAGTTGCTGGCGAAACAACAATTTTTGAATTAGGTTTTTTTGCGGAGCCGGGTGGGTTTTTCTTAGAGCCTTTTCGTCGCTCATCGGGTTTAGCAGGAGTTTTTCTTGGGTCGTTCTTTCCGGGTTTGCCGTGTTGCCCACCATGTTTTGCTTTTGCATTTTCTTCAACCTTCTTAACTGACTCTATCGTTGCACGGTTGTACGCTGGCTTATGAACTATTGCCAAGTGGTCAAATGTAAAGTCCTTATCAAAAACCATGCCGTTTTCATTTGCGGCAATAGGAATACCGTAGCCACCAATACTTACACCGTATTCGGGTTTAAGCCATAATCCGGATTCAAGAGCCTCAAAGAGTTCTTCTCGATAAACATGAGCGGCGTACTTTACCTCATACTTCTCGTTGTCGGGATAACTTATTGTTGCGGAAATAACTTTTCCTACATTTGCTTCGTCAACGCCACCATCCATGTTGCGTTCAAATCCAATATCTTTAGCCTTGGGGTGATTAAGTGTTAAGTCGGAGCCAATCATTTGCTCAAGAACCTTTTCTGCACCACGCTTTGTAATAGCCCATTTGTTTTTGTTGTAGCCTTCGTGGAATGCCACACCTTTGATTTCAAGAATGTTTTTGCCTGTTGATGCTTCGACTTTAGCAATAACTTCATCGACAGATAACTCCATTGTGACATTGACAGGTTGGCAAGTCCCAGCAACCATTTCTTCACCAATAGGACAAGCAGAAGCATAAGTATTTTCCTTATCGTCTTTTTTTGCTTCTTGGAACTTGTGACCTTTGTGTGCGGCCATACACTGCTCTTCGCTGTACCCTGCCTCTTGGCAACGGGACATATAGGAGTCGTGCGTTTCACCTTCTTTTGGTGTTGGTTCTGCGGCTTCTGCGTGTTCAGCACACTCTCCGCAACAAGGTTTGTCTTCTGCTTCTTCAATACCTTCTATGATTTCTCCTTCGTTAGAAGACCATAGTTCGTCATAGGATGCTTCGACTTTGTTTGTTGACCATTGTCGGCAAGACCAATAGCCCGGTGTAGTACGGTCTTTCTTTTCGGAGCAAGAGTGTCGGTCACGGAATGCTTTGCGCCGCTTGGGGTCGTCACGCTTAATTTCCATGTTAGGGTCGCCAAAGCGTACAATGACTACTCGACCTGCACCATTTTGTACATAGACTGCGAATTTTTTAGGCCCGCCTTGAGTACGGAATGGTTTATTGAGTGTGACTTTTTTGCCTTTGTATTCTGCGGCTTCGACGGTTTCTTCATCTTCGTCTTTGTACTCGTAAGAAGCCTCTAAACCTTTCTTGTCTTCAAAGTAAGTATTGCACACTGCGGCCCTTTGAGCAGGGTTTCCGAACTCATCAACCATTTTTGAATCGCCCATGCACCTATCCAAATAATCGTCTTTCGACTCACCTTGCTGAACATCGGGCATGTTCATGCGACGGGTCGAGTGTCTTTTAATCCATTCGCCAAATTTCTTGAGATTCGTTTAAAATGTCTTCATACAGTGATAGCGACATAACATCTTGCACATCATAGTACGAATATACTTTGTAGTAGCCAAGATGTAAAACAGTCTTAACAAGCGACTGCATTTTGCTTTCTTCTATGGGATTAAGAATTGTGATTTTTGGCATTTTTTTAAGCATTTTGGAGTTGTTTCGTTCACTAAGTAAAAACGGATGATATTTATTTTTCCGGTATCTTTTTTTTACATAAGTGTTTCCGACAAAGGCAAAATTGTCAAACATCAACGAACCGGTATAGGCAATTGGACTATCTCTTACAAAAAGAACCCAATACTGCATAAGGTCAAAGATTTCCGGATAGCCTTTGTCACTTGGCAAAGGCAAAGTATTTTCCCACAAATCTTGAAGTTCCAAGCGAGAAAGATACTTAACAATCATTTCTTACCCATGCCAACTTTGTGCTTGCGTACTTCGTGTACATGGGTTTGAGCGGATTTTTCCATAACCATTCGGTGTTCATGTTGGTCAGCATCTCTTTCACGCTCATGCTTAAGTTCTGTTGGAATGTTGTCGATTTCAACTTGCTGTTCGTTTTCCCACATACGCAACACTGTGCTTAGTGCAGGTGCGGCAACACCACTAATAATAGCAATAAGTGCGATAAAACCGTCAAGATTTTCAAGCACTACGCTTGGTTTCCATATACCCATAGCAACTACCGCACCGGATGCAAGCAACCACAAATAAATTGTAGGCAATACTGTTTTTGATACCATTTTGTCATTAAATGATTTATTCGTCTTCATTTTTGTTCCCTTCCTGTTGGTTTGTTCGTGGCAATTCTCCAAGTTTTGCTTTGCTCTTGTCGTTTCGCATAGTGCCGTCTTCCGCCGGTTGTAGTCCAACTATTTCGAGTGACTCATTAAGTGTTAGCATCCCTGCTTGCCATCCAAGAACCGCTCGCTTCATAGAGTCCATTGGTGATTCTTCTGCGATAGGTTCAAAAATAAACTCCGGCAAGTCTTTCTTAGTGTGTCGAATGCCCTTGAGTTCAAGTTGTTTTGAAAACAATGCCATAATTCCTTGTTTGACAATTGACTGCAAGCGAGCAATTGCTGTGTTAGCCCACATATTAGCGTTGTAGGTGGCCGCAAAGGTACTTCCCTTCTCTTGCCCTGCGGCAACACGAGGAACATGCAGTACAGCCGCTACATTGGCACCTACCGTATCAAGAAAGTTGCTGTTGTCGGGAATTGTATTCTTAAGGTCAACATGGTGAAGTGAAACATACGAAGGTAGGATTGGCATTTGGTCGCCTCTAAGTCCTTCAAACAACTTGATAACTTCATCCATAATAATACCAAGTCGCTCTTCCTGTTCATTAGGGTCAGTGATGTGTTCAATAGCGGATTTATCAATAGTGATAAATTGCTTAGTGAGAACATCTTCAAGTGCAATACGGTTATTCATGGTATTGTACTTTACCCTTACAACTTGTTCAAGAGAAGAAAAACGAGATTGACCCCACACACCGTAGGTTTGTCGCAGTTTTGTATCTTCAAACCAATTGCTTTTGAAATCAGTTCGGAAGTGAAGGATTTCCGAGCGGGGGAATACCATAGTATCAATGCCTTGTTCTCGGAGAATGTAAAAGTCATTTGTCATAATTGGGCTGTTGGTATCGGCTGTAAAAGGCATACCGTTCTTGCCTCGGTTGTCAACAATTGTGACTTGTCGAATAGGTAGGCTTTGAATGTTGGTGATACCAACTCCGGTCTTTCCTACAAGTTTGCTTATGTCGTTGCCATACACTTGTAAGTTTCTTACTGCATTGATAAGAAAGTCGTCAAAGTCACGGTGTTCGACCAACTCTTCTATGGCGTTGCGAATAGCGGCGTTCTTAGCCTTCTTGTAGTCAATGCGGTAGTTGTTAGCAGTGAGGGCTACGCTTCGTACTGCACCGTTCAATTCGGGGTCTAATTTGACCATATTATCGTACAGGTCAAATTTGTTAATGAAGTTGGTATCGTTTTGGAACTTTTCTGTTTCTTCAAAGATGTTAGGTAGTCCGGCGGCAACTGAAAGAGAAACATTTGAACCTACTCGGCGAGGTTTTTGCTCCGCAGTCACGGGTTGGCGGCGGAACCTATCGAAGATACCCATGTTGTTGTGGAGATGTGAGATGTTTTATGAAGGTAGCGATTTTTTCTTTTTTTTGTTTTGTTTTTTACAAAAAGAATTATCTTTGGAGCAGTATAACGGTTTTTGTTTATTCTTTTTTTCTTTCTAAGAGGTTTTAGAAAAAGTAGTATTAACCTCTAATCTTAACTTAGAAGGAGGGGGCAATAAATCCCTATGAAACAATAAAAGAATAACTGGTTTGGCCTTTCAGTGCATTGTTTTATTCTTTTTGTGTGGATGCAAATAATAAAAAGATAAAGGTTCATAAAGGGTTCATACATGGGTAGGATTGATGAGAGCCAAACCGGAGTACGGACGGGACTTAATTGCCGAGCATTTTACCAACGACCAACCAATTTTGGCTTTGGCTCGCAAATTAAACGACCTTGATGGCAAAAAATCAGTCAAGGGTTGGGAAATGTCAATTTACCGATACAAGAATGAAAACAAAATCCCTTCAAGACCAAAAAAGAACCCACCACAACAAAGTGTTGAAACAAATACCTATCATTATGATGCAGAAAAGGACGAATACCATACTTTTTTGTCTGTGGCTGGCAAAGTAGTCATAATTTCCGGTGAGCAACATAGGGCTATGAAAGAAGCATATAGCAACATGGTTGGAAAAGCAGAATCGGGCAAGCAAATTTGTCGAGAGCATGAGTTTNCGGAAATGTGGTTTGGTGAGTATCGTCGCAAACACAATTGGTCACANAATATGTCACCGTTCACTGACGAAGAAATCAAAGAAAGCAGTACCGATACTCTTGTTGATGATTTACTTTTACGACAAAAGAATACATTTCACAAGTCATTTCAAGAAAGGAAATGGAAGGCTATTGAAAAGTCTGCCGAAAAGTTTGATTTGTTTGAAGAACACATACTTAACGAGTTTAAAGGTCTTGTAGCAGAAGCACCAGTTAAAACACAACAAATGACAATGGTCGAGGATTCCCTTGAGTATGCCCTTGTTATTAGTCCTACTGACTTTCATTGGGGTAAATATGGCTGGGCAGATGAGGTTGGTGAAACATACAACTTTGAAGAAGCAAGAAAGCGATTGATGGAAAAAACACAAGAGTTAATTTGCAGACTACCAAGCAGACCGGAAAAAATTATTATGGCTACCGGTAGTGATTGGTTCCATGTTGACAACGACTTAGGAACGACAACCAAAGGTACTCCGCAAGATATGTGTGGTAGTCCTGCTGAAATCCTTATGACGGGTTGCAGAATGGCTCGTGAACATATTGAGTTGCTAAGACAAGTGGCTCCTGTTGAAGTTGTCTTTATGCCCGGAAATCACGACCGCATGAGTGCAATTGCATTGATGATGTACTTATCTGCTGTTTATGAAAACACCGAGGACTGTAAGGTTATTGTTAGTCCTTCCACTCGTCAATATGTACACTATGGAAACAACTTGTTAGGGTTTATTCACGGTGACGGGGCAAGAAACCTCGAAGAGTTAATGTCCTGTGAGCAACGCGAGTTATGGGGCCAATGCAAACACCACACATGGTTCCATGGTCATTTGCACCATCGCAAAGTCTTGGAAAGCAAAGGATGCCTTATTGTTCAACTTCCAAGTCTTGCAGGTCACGATAGGTACCATGCTCGACAGGGCTACACAACAAGCATCGCTGGGTTGTCTGCACACTTTATTGACAAGGACAAAGGACTTGTTGGTACACTTTTCGCTCCGGTGGAGGGTGAACATTGACAAACCCCCAAGTAAAAAAATACCGAGAATGTCAAGCGTGTGGACACCGTTGTTATTCCCGTTATACTTCTCATAAAAAATGGTGCAAGAAACAAAAAAAAATGGTGTACTGCGGCTGTTTAAGGGTGATTAGAAATGAAGCGTGAACATGTAGTTTGTGATGCCTGCGGGTGGGAAAGTAAATCACTTTCTCAAGCAAAGGCTTTTACGAGGATTTGTCCATACTGCAACTTACGCGCTTTGCGCCCTTGGTGAGATTATGAACATAAGAGTCGATATTTACTGGAACTTTCCGATTAGAATGTATGTGATGCCAAATGTCAAGGATTAAACAAGCATTAGCGTTTGAAAGAGCAAGAAACGATGTTCAGTATTTTTATCGCTGGCTTGGTTATGCTTGGGGCGACCATATCGGTGAATGGATGGACATTTACAGTGACAGAAAAGATGCCCATGTACATCGTGTATGTATTATCGCTCCAAGAAGTCACAGTAAATCAACTACTCTTGGCGTAAAACTACTTCACATGAGCCTGTTTCAAAAATTCAATGGCAAACCTATGGACATTTGGTTGTTTAGTGCAAGCCAAGATACGGCAGTTCGTCGGCTGGCAGAAATCCGTAAGGATTTAACAAGCCACAAAGAACTCGCAAGATACATTGACCCTAAAAAAGGCGGCAAAAAAGAACTATGGCTAAACAATGGAGCAGTTATTCGTTGCTCTTCTGTTGGCAGTGCAATTCGTGGCGACCATCCAGCAGTAGTAGCACTTGACGATGTACTTCTTGATGCTAAAAAAGAACTTAACAATGAGCAGTTAAGGCATTGGCTTCGTAAAGTTGTTATGCCTATGCTTGACCCCGGTGCATATCTGTATTGTGTTGGTACACCAATGAGTATGGCTGACCTGTACCACACAGAAATGTTAGAAAACTCACAGTGGAAAAGTAAAACATGGTCTGCGATTCCCAATTGGGATGAGTCAAAGCATGAGCCGGAAAAATTAAAGGCGTTGTGGCCGGAGTTTCGCCCTATTGACTTTTTACTTGAACAAAAGAAAGTGACAGGCGATTTAGAGTTTGCTCAAGAATTTCTGTGCAAAGTGATTGACGATGAAGCCGCAGTTTATCCTCGCAAACACACACGAGCAAATATGGACTTAGAGCAAGTGTTTGATACAGAAAGACGACCGGGCTGTAAATATGTTGTTGGGTTTGACCCGTCACAAGGATTAGGGAAAGACTACTCCGTTCTTGTAGCGGTTCGCCAAGAATCCGATGGTTCATTAGCCGTTGCGAATGTGTGGAGAAGAAATGATTTTTCCCCCGATAGGCAGGCTGACATGATTGGTGAGTGGTGCAAAAAGTATGGGGCACCTCTTGCCGCAGAAGATGTAGGGTTTCAACGATTGTTCAAAAGTTTGCTTGAGGCTAAGGGTATTGCTGTTGAATATCGAGAGTCAAGAGTAAGCAACAAAGGCTTAAAGCAGGGTCTTTTAAATCGACTTAGAGTTTGGTTTGAAAGAGGAAAGGTACAGTTGCCTTATGGAAGTGACTCAACCCGAAGAGTTGTTAATGAAATGCTTGAAGAATTAGAATCCCATGCTTGGAAAGACGGAGAAATTGTTGACACGGGAAAGCACAATGACTTGGTGATGGCATTAGCCCACGCCATTGACCAATTCTCCCATAAAACCGATTCCGTTCCCTTTGCAGGCCGAGCCATGGGCAAAGGTGCTTGGCAAGGTGGAACTAAGCGAAGTAAAGGAAAGTCAATTTTTAGGGCCGTCGGTCGTCGTTTATAAGGTTTCTTTTGAAAAAAATTGCTCCGTATTTTTCACGGTACTAAGCAGTGCAGTATGTGTGCCGTGCGTCGATTTTTGGAGGCAGTTGGTCGGCATTGGGCACCGGTGCCAGCACCAAAGAATCCAATCCTTGGGGTCATACATCGCCTGTACGGGCATGCTGTGGGTGCTGGGCGGTATGGGTAGCACCGCACCCCATGCCGTGCGTTTTAGGGGGGTCTATGGCGTTTTTTTGGGTTGGGATGCTGGCCGGTCATGGCGGCACCTGCTCGACAGGCTCGCAGTACCCCGTTTAGACATAAAAAAAATCATCCCGCTGGCCTACTCCACGACCGGCACGGGATGAGAACCGGTCGCTGTTGTTGTTTCGTTTGCTTGTCAAATACCTCCGCAGTCAATCGTTTTTGGGTTGCTCAAAGGGCAGGCTTGAACCGTGCTTCAAGGGCGAGGCCGAGTAGGGTCTTTTGCTGTCCATCAATGCACATGTCAAAGGACACGGGCACCACTGCGAACTCATCACGGCCCCAACCCACTGCGGGCTTGGTTCGGCGAGTTGATACAACGCTCATGCCGTCGTCGTCGTGCATCAATGCGGCGATTGCTTCGGCGGTGGTTCGTCGTCCGTTCATCATGTCGTGGAGGACAGCGACGAGGTTGACGCCGCCGGTTTTGGTCAAACGGACAGCCTTGAAGTGAACTCGATGGCCGCCGTAGGTCTTGAGTCCGCCGTTTTGCTTGTCAAGGACTGGCAGGTGAAGGGTGAGGCTGTTCTCGCCCATTTCGGACTTTGGGCAAGCGCATTGAGGGCACCGGCTCTTGTGCTGTGTGACCTGTTGGAAGCCGAAGGCAGTCCGGCAGGTGAAGCAACGGAGTTGAGCAGGGTGGTAGGTGCTGAACCACTCGGCCACGCTGTCGGTGTTGATGGTAAGGTGTGCTTTCGTTGCCTCACTGCCACCTTGCAGGGTGTAGTTGTGAACGGTGGTGCGCTCAAGTCGGTTGGCCTTTTCAGCGGCGTAAATGCCTTGCTTCTCAAGGCTCAACTGCTTGAGGCTCTTGAACGAATCACGGATGAGTTGCTGACCGTCAACCTCGATGTATCGAACCATGTCGCCCTTGGTCAATCCAAAGGCTTGCATGGCTTCGTCGCTGGCTTCAATCCATGATACTTCAATGGCGTCTTGTCCGCTCTTTTTGGTGGCTTCGGTGTTGGCATCGGTGTAGGCTTTGAGGCTGACCAAGGCGGCCATGGCTCGTTGAACGGTTCGGTTGTTGAACAGTCCGTATGCTTCGATGTCCAACAGGGTGCGGTTGACCGGTTGACCGGTGCCGGTGATGAACCGAACGGTTGAGAAGCCAGCATTGGCAATTGCCGATGGGCTGACATGCTTCGGGTTGGTTCCGGTTGCCTTGTTGAGGCCGTCCATCTGTGCCGGTTTGAGGCACTGGTTGCTCTTGTAGCCGTTGGGTAGGTTGGTTGACTTGACCTTCCGTGTTGCCTTCATGTTTGCTCCAACCGCCTTTCCAATCACTTCGGTGATGGTTGCCACGAGTACCTCGTGGGGGTTGTCGGTTCCGTTGATGAACTGCTTCATCATGCTGTTTGCGTCGTTTTCGTTTCGTAGTTGTGTGTTTCGCATTTGGTTTCCCTCCTGTATTTTGACCGGTGTCCTCCCCCCTATATGAGCATTTAATGACTATTCCATGAAATTAGGCTAATTTGGGGGTTTTTGAGTCGGTCGGTGTCGGCCTGCCACCGGTTTTGAATTGCCCTTTTTGGGCTGGAATCGCACTTTTATTCTTGTTGCCATTCATGTTTTGGTATTTGTGCGCCTAACCGCTGTACTGCGAGGCAGTGGCCCCTCATTCGCCAGCCTGTTTTGACCCGAACATGAATGTTCCTTGTTCACTTTTTCGCTCCGAGGCGTTCCGAAGGCGGGCGGCGGGCGGTGCTGAAATTTGGCTGATTTGGGCGGTTTGACCCGGATAATGACAGGGTGACTTTTAGGGCACCCTAAAAGTCCGATTAGGAATAATCAACATGATGCAATCATGTTTTAGGGCACCCTAAAAGCAGTGCCCGATAGTCGCGACTACGGAGCCAACCGATAGTCGCGCCGCCCCTGTGAAAAAAGAAGAAACGGTAGTCGTTATTATCGAAAAATAGTCGTAGTCGAAAATCACTTGAGAGAGAAAATCGTAGTCGAAATTATCGAAATCACGGTAGTCGTAGTCGTGTAGTCGTAGTCGAAAAGGTGGCCGACCCCCGCACACAACAACGGGGGCCGACCGTAGTCGGGGGGTGAAAGGTAGTCGGTATTCACTCGCAGGTGTACATCTCGACGGAAATCACGGAGAAGCCTTCACTGAGGAACTCGATGGCGTGACCCCATAGCACTTCGGTGTAGTCTGCATAGTATTCGTGGGTCACTCGTCGTGCGCCCTTGACTTCTTGACGAACGGTGATGTGGGCCATGAATGCCCAGTCGGTGCCGTCGCAGTCGTGTCGGATGATGCGAGGCATTCAAGCCACCTTGCCTTGACTGTAGCCGGTACCACGCGCTTCAACACTGATGATTTCAGCGAGGAATTCTTCGGGTGTGTAATCGGCGGCCCATACATCAGTGCCTTGGCGGGTGCGGAGGGCTGTGAGGCAGGTCTTGGCGTGTTTGAGGGCGGTTCGGTGGGCGGCAATAGCACCACGCTTCCCCATGTCGTCGTCGTTGTTTGCGCCGCATTCCTCGCATTCCCACAGGAAAACAAAAGCAAAGGGTGAAGGGTCAATTTTGAACATCTCAAGCCACCCCTCGAAGGATTTGTTCGATGCAGTGGGTGCAAATGGTGCCAACCTCATCGCTGGGGTGTGTCCACATGTCACCCCCACAGTCAATGCAGGTCGGTGGTCGGGCTTCAAAGGGCGTTAGGTGTTGTACCATGATTTACGCTTGCCTCCCCACTACTTAACTGCTTCCACCGAAGGCAGGATAACGACTACGGCCATGTACGATTAGCCCCTACGGGGAGGGCGTGGGTGGTAGTAGCGACTACGCAGGAGTAGTAGTAGTGTTCCTTAGTCGCGACTATTTTCTGTGTATTTAGGTTTAGTAGTCGTTAATCGAGGATAGTCGTTAAAAAAAGAGAATAGTCGTTAAAAGAAATAGTCGTTAAATCGCCATCGTAGTCGAAAATTATCGAAATAGTCGTAGTCGCTAAAAATAGTCGTAGTCGAAAAGAAAGAAAAAAAAGAATCTCCCCCCGCCGAAGCGGGGAGAAATCCGGCCCCCGACCGTAGTCGGTATGGTACTGGTAGTCGGAATCAGTTGTCGAAGTGTTTCCACCAAACGAATTGAACGAATGAGTTTTCATAGCGGTTTGTGAATATCACAACGCTGAACTTCTCGTATGTCCCTTCACCGCTCTTTATTCGCCCGTCGCCATCCTCTTGCACCGTTGTGTATTTTCCGTGTGGGTAGTACATTTGTAGGTCGTTCCACTGCTCTTCATTTTCTTTGAACAGTTGGGTTGTTATTGTTGCATAGTTCATGTTTTTGCCTCCATCTGTTGCTCGCCTCGCTACTATTTAAGCGTTGTCATAGTGCGACTATTTATTTTTTGATCATTATATACTTAGTAGTCGCGACTATTTTTTTAGCCACCATCGGCGCATTCGTGAAGCGGCACCCCACTCCTATGAGTATGTGGGGGTATATAACCTTTGCTTTTACCCCCAATAATAGTCGCGACTATTTTTCTGCTTTGCCCTGCATCGGATAGTCGTTATTATGTGTTCGTATGCTTCAAGTAGGGGGTAGTGACGGGGTGAAATCGAATAGCGACTAACCGCTGTACTGCTTGATGATACAATAGTCGCACTTCAAAAAATAGTCGCGACTAAAAAAATAGGGAGTAGTGGTGCGAATAGTCGTTATTGTAAAACCTCCACTTCTGTGTGTGTATCAAAAGATTCGATTTTTAATACCGACTATTCGATGTACTGCGTGACCAAAAAGTAGTCGCGACTAATCGCTCCCCTGTACAACGGTTAGTCCCGACTATTAAACAGGCTTGCAGTAAAGCGGTTAGTCGGTATAAATTATCGAAATCTGTCACCCCCCTACTACAACCAAAAAAGTGATAATACCGACTAACAGGGGTACTGCGTGATGAAATAGTAGTCGCGCCTAACCGTACCCCGTTCAAACCCCAGCGACTATTTGTGGCATCGGCATAAAAATGATAGTCACGACTAATGATGGCAAGGTTTTCACGAAAAAAATAACACCTCGAAAAATAGTCGTTATGCAAACATTCAAAAAGTCGATGATAAATTAGTCGTTATCGAAATCCCACCAAATGCGTTTTGACTACAATAAAATAGTCGGGACTACATGCCGCCCCGTTGGCCCCTCGGTAGTCGTTATGCGTAGTCGTTATATATCCGAACCTCGGTAGTCGATAAAAAACCACGGTCTAAAAATCCGTAGTCGTAGTCGAAAACCCCGTAGTCGTAGTCGCCGTTCAAATCCAGCCCGCCCTCTTTTATAATACACTACGCACAAGGGGTGCGGATAGTCGCGCTACCGGAAGACTTAAATAGTAGTACATGTATGGGTATATAAGACCCGAAGGAGATAACCCAAATGAGCCGATACACACCAACCGAAACCCTAAGCGTGAAGGGCGTCGCATGTCAAAAATGCGGTTGCCGAAAATTCCGACCGATAGGCCATTCCCTTGAGAATGTCCGCTGTGTCCACTGTGGCACATTCACTTTCCTATGGGGTGCTTTGTGATGAGCGACCTAACCACCGATG
>JGI24005J15628_10000396_pt1 | contig 25350 bp, 35 predicted proteins | sample LinPmetageLP40_FD_15628 | JGI IMG/M metagenome (IMG submission 15628)
TTATCTCCGTCATGGCATTAGGATTTTGCCGAAGGTCTGGGTTTAGCCTAAACTTAAAATTATCCGCTGTGTTATCAGTCATCCTCTTGCTCCCCTGCAAGAATTATCGTTAACTTTACAAATTCTATAGATTCGCTACGGTTATAGAGATGAAAATTACAAACTGTCAACTGCAAACAAAATTGAAACGTACCAGTTAATGATACAGGTTAAAATTACTTTGCCCGTAACTCCCGTTCCAAAAGGCCGACCCAAAACAACGATACGTTATGGACGTGCGGTCATATATACCCCTGAGAAAACTTTGAAATTTGAAAGGTTAGTAAGGCACCACTTGGTTGCTCAAGGGGTAAAGGTTATTAGAAATCCAGTAAAAATGAATGTAAAGTTTCACATGCCCATTCCAAAATCTTGGACAAAAAAGAAAAAAAATTTGGCGATTTGCGGCAAATTAAAGCACACCACTACCCCTGATATAGATAATCTGGAAAAAGCGGTCATGGATGCAATGAACGGGTTTGTCTATAGCGATGACAAGCTAGTTTTCTCAAAATATTCTGAAAAGTTATATTCAGAAAATCCAAGAATTGAGTTGGATGTTGAAGAAGTAAGACCCGCAGCCGTTTAAACAAAAAACGTTGCGGGTCTTATGGCAGACAAAGAACAGGACCGTTCCTCAAGTGTTTGGTTAGCAAGAAAATAGCTTAAAATCAATGAAAAAACAATATTTTTAGAAAATTACAGTCAAAAAATAAACGGATCAATGTCGTTACAATGTTGTAACGATGTTGTCACGATATCGTGGCGATGTTGTAACAACTTGCCTACACATTAACATTAACATTAACATTAACAGTATAAGAATATATAAAATTCCAAATTCGCCACAAAAAACATTTGCCCAAAATGCAAGATTATTTTACAAAATGTAAATCGGGCGCGGCAGACGCCCATATCCCAAGCATTGAACAGGACAAAAACATGAAAGACAAATTTACCCAATTTTTACCACTTCACGGTCAGGATTATCGAAGCGATACAGCCCATCTTACTTTGGAAGGGCATGGCGCATATTTTTTGCTGCTTATTGAACAATGGCAGCGCGGCTATGTTGATGAGCATCCGCATTCTTTGCGTAAAGTTTTGATGGGCGGCGAAGTTACTGAAACAGTGCAAAATGTAATTGATGAATTTTTCGAAAAAACTGCCGATGGTTTCGTAAATCCAAGGCTCGCAAAAGAACGCATCAAAGCTGAAGAAATGTATCAATCGAAAGTGGATCGCGCTAAAAACGCAACCACAAAGCGTAAAAAAACAGAAACGCTTAATATTTCANCACATAATGCAGTTGCCGATACGTCAACCATTACAAANAATAAAGAATTAATTGACTCAAATTCAAATGCTGATAAATATCATTTTTGTGGTAAAGTTGTGAAGCTCAATTCCAAGGATTTCGATAAGTTTGCAAAACAATTTGACCTGATTGATTTAGAATACCACTTGCGAATAATCGACGAGGCACTTTTAGCTGGTGGGTCACAAAAACAATGGTTTCAGCCGATGTTGTATAAATTGGCATACCAAAACGACAAGGCAAAAAAGGCAAAAGATAATTCGAGCAATAAAAGTAATCGTCCAGTAGGGGCAATTTAATGAGTATTGCGGATAAACTTGCCGCTGAGGGAATAATGCTAAGCAGCTATTCCGTTGGTGATCATCGGGCAACTTGCCCCAAGTGCAGCCATTTGCGAAAAAAGAAAACTGATCAATGTTTATCAGTTACTATCGATCAAGAAAGTGCTGTTTGGAATTGCTGGCATTGTAAAAGCCAAAGCATACCTTTTCAGGGATCAGTGCGTGATGGCGATGTTGTCAATATGGCTAATTGGCGGCGTAAAAGCCCCAAGCCACCTGTGGTTTACTCAAAGCCTGATCAGCAAGCGATGCTTCATGAGCAAGTAATCGTTGATTGGTTTTTAACTCGCGGCATTTCTTTGAAAACCTTGCAAGATTATAAAGTGAGTCAAGTTCAGCGTTACAGTGAAGGGTCATTAAGAACTGTTGTTGGCTTCAACTCGTACCGTGATGGTGAACTGATATCTGTTAAATATCGCCGTGCAGTCAACGAAAAGCCATATGGATACTCACAAGAAAAAGGTTGTGAACAGATATTCTTTGGCTTGCAAGCAATTACAAATCCCGTTGCAAAACTTATTATTTGTGAAGGGGAAATTGATGCCATGTCTGTTTATGAAGCAACTGGCATCCCTGCACTGTCCGTTCCCGCTGGTGGTCAAGAGAGTTACAAAGGCGCAAATGAAAAAGGTTTTCATTTTTTGCAAGACCAGCATAAATTGATTGAGAGCGCGGATCGTGTCGTTATAATGTCTGATGCTGATGCGGCTGGGATTGGTTTGGCAAACGAACTGGCAAGGCGCATCGGTAAGGATAAATGCCTTCGAACCAAGTTCCCTGAGGGTTGCAAAGATGCAAATGACGTATTGTTGCGGCATGGTGTTGAAAAGTTGTCTGAAATCATTGAGTACGCGCAGCCTTGGCCTATTGCTGGGGTGTATTCGGTTTCTGATTACAAAAAAGAATTGATGGAGGATTATGAAGGTCTTTCATTTGAACCTCTGTCCACAGGTTTCGATAATCTCGACCAGTATATGAAGGTTCTTGAAGGTCAAATAAGTATTGTGACAGGCATACCAAACTCTGGCAAATCGGAGTTTCTGGATCAATTGATTTTAAATATGGCTGGAAATCACCAATGGAAATTTGGCATCTGTTCCTTTGAAAACAAGCCTCAACACCACATTCGAAAGTTTTTGGAGAAAAAAATCGGCGTACCTTTTTACACCGATGGATACACCAAAAGAATGTCTGTTGAGGAAATTAACGAAGGTTGCGATTGGTTGGATCGTTATTTTAAATTCATCCGCTTTAATGATTGGCAAAAGCAGTCCCCAACAATTGAAAATATTCTTGAACAGGCAAAAATGTTGGTGCTTCGCTACGGCATCAAGGGGCTTGTAATTGATCCGTATAACGAGTTGCACAGACCTCTCGGTGATAATGTTGAGACTGAATATGTATCCATGATGTTGGCAAAAGTTCGCCAATTTGCCGAGTCTCATGATTGCCATGTTTGGTTCGTCGCGCATCCAAAAAAAATGGTGACATTCAACGAACAAGAAGTTCCAGTTCCCACAGCTTATGATATTGCTGGTTCGGCTCGTTGGGCTGATAAAGGGGATGTTATATGGGCAGTTTCAAGAGATCGCCGCGATACTTCAAAGCCTGTCGAAGTGCATATACACAAAGTCAGGGATAAATATGTCGGGCAAGTGGGGTGCGCTAGATTTGATTATAACAGGCTGAATGGTCGATATACGTCTGTTGGTGATGAAGTGCATCAGTCAACGTCACCGCAACGCTGGTATGATGACTAGGCGTTTTGAAGCATGATGTTTTTGAAGGGGTAATTTGGTACGTCAATAAACGGATCAAAACCCCCTTCTTTTCTTTCAACTAAGTGAGCAAGTATTACGGACACGTAATGTGGCACTTCGCCATCTTTATTCATCCATCTTGAAACAGTTGCTTGGTTCACTCCAATATATTTTGAGAGTGAGTTTTGTACGTCTGAACCGAATAAGTAGTTATTAATTTGTCTTAATTCACTGCTTTTCATTTTGCATCCTTTTTGTCATGCAATACGCATAAATGCATTTAACTATTTATACAACCTTTCGTTTGGTGAATATTACGTTTTGTAAAGTTATTCTGGATTTTTATTTAAAAATTGATAAAACGTAAAACTATAAGCAAAGGAGCGCGTAAATGGCATATGGAAATAGCACTAAAAAATTGAGCCAGTATTCGGGTAAATCAACGCCGAAAAAACCAAAGAAAAAGACAATGGCCAAAAAGAAAAAGCCAAAAATGATGAAGTAAATGAACGACCACAAAGTTAAAATTCTAACTGAAGCACTTCAAGAAATTTGTGACGTAGCCAAAGTTTCTGAAGGTGGAGAATTTTACATAATGTTAGCAGAAAAGGCGTTGGGAAAAATAAATGACTACGACCGCCAAGTTGAGCGACAACTCAGAGACTTATACCGTTGATTGGGTGCCGATAAAAAGTATTGTCCCGCACGATAAAAACCCAAGACAAATCAGCCCAGAAGCAATTGAAAAGGTTTCAGACAGTTTGAGTCTTGTGGGCTGGACGCAACCTATCGTGGTTGACGAGGACAATATCATTCTTGCGGGTCACACGCGCTTAATGGCAGCTAAGAGGCTTAAGCATTCAAGTGTTCCTGTTTATGTGGCGAAAGGATTGAGTGAGCAGGAAAAAGTTGCTTACAGAATTGCAGACAATCGCTCTGGTGAAGAAAGCCAGTGGGATTATCCGATGCTAACAGAACAGATTAAATGGCTCAGTGATCAGGGTGATTTTGATCTTAAATTTACGGCATTTGATCCGCATCAATTATCATCTTTTCTTGGTTTCAGAGAAGTGGACGCATTGGAAGAATGGGATGATATGCCCGAATTCGACCAAGATGACTTGCGACCATACAAAAGTGTTCTCGTTCATTTTGAAACAGAAAAGGATATGGAGTCTTTCGCGAAATTTCATAGTCAAAATATAACGGAAAAAACCAAATACATTTGGTATCCACACCGTGAAAAGAAAGTTCACTTAGATAAGAGTTTTACCAGTGAACCCTAGATTTCCATTGTTCATCGTGTCCAAAGGAAGGTACGAAACGCGCCTTACAAGCGACACATTGGAAAAAATTGGTGCGCCATATCGCATGGTGATCGAAGAACAAGAATATAAAAAATATTCAGCAAATGTTGATAAGAAAAAATTGTTAGTTTTAGACAAAACATATCAGCAAGACTATGACACTTTTGATGACTTGAAAGATGAAAAGTCAAAAGGACCAGGGGCCGCAAGAAACTTTGTATGGGATTATTCTATTTCTGAAGGCCATGATTGGCATTGGGTGATGGATGACAACATCCGAAACTTTTATAGGTTATATAAAAATCAAAAAATTTCAGTTGGTGATCCAACTTGCTTTAAAGTTATGGAGGATTTTTGCCTTAGATATACAAATATTGGAATGGCAGGGCCGAACTATCATGGCTTTTGCAACGCAGCGACAAGGCTTAAACCTTTCGTACCCAACACAAGAATTTACTCATGCAACTTGATCAGAAATGATACGCCTTTTCGCTGGCGAGGTAGATATAATGAAGATACAGACCTTTCATTAAGAATGCTGAAAGGTAATTGGGCAACGGTGCAATTTAACGCCTTTTTGCAGGGTAAAGTTGTTACTCAGTCTGTAAAAGGCGGCAATACAAAAGAATTTTATGCCCATGAAGGCACAATGGCTAAAAGCCAAATGCAAGTAAAAATGCATCCAGATGTATCTAAGCTGGTTTGGAAGTTTAATCGCTGGCACCACACTGTCGATTACCGTCCATTTCGTTGGATACCACTTATCAAAAAAGAAAATTCTGAAATCAAAGCGGGAGTTAATGATTTTGGAATGAAATTAAAGAAGGTTCCCGCATGAAGAAAAAAGATCCTCGTTTAGTTCGGGCTGGTGTTTCTGGCTACAATAAACCGAAACGCACCCCTAACCACAGAAGCAGCAGTCACATTGTTGTGGCGAAAGTTGGCTCTCAAGTGAAAACAATAAGATTTGGTCAGCAAGGTGCAAGCACCGCTGGAAAACCGAAAGCTGGTGAGTCCGATAGAATGAAGGCCAAAAGAGCCAGTTTTAAGGCGCGACACCGCAAAAACATAGCGAGAGGTCCAATGAGTGGGGCCTATTGGGCTGATAAGGTCAAATGGTGAAGTATGTACACTTACAACGCCAAGGCCACAAAAGTCATAGACGGTGACTTGATAGAGGTGGAAATAGACTTGGGTTTTGGCGTTTGGATCAGCCACAGAATTAAGTTGAAAGGGATCACCGTTCCCGAAAGCAGATCAATTGACAAGCAAATAAGAGAATACGGACAAGCCGCAAAAAAACGTCTTGAAGAACTTATTTGCTTCAAACCGAGTTTTAACAAATCAGAGGTTTTTGAAATAGAAACCTATCGCTTTGAAAAGGACAAATTTGGCAGAACTTTAGGGATTATTTATGCTGATGGCGTAAATTTAAATTGGCTTTTGAAACAAGAAAACCACGCGATTGAGTACGCAAGTGGCCCACGACCTGATTGGCGAAAAATAAAAGGCATTACCGAATGAAAAAACCCCAAAAAGTATCGAAGATATATTTGGCTGGTCTTTCACCCGAAGAAAAAAAGAAAAGAGCAGCAGAAATAAGGCGTAGATCAGCCAGTAAAAACCCTTCTCATTCACCGATGGCAACAGATTTCGATAAAGATGGCAAGTTGAGAAAAACAAAGACCAGCGGTCACACAAAGAAATACAAAAAACAATTCGGAGGCAAAAAACGTGGCTCTAAAAAATAAATCAGCAAGTAAAGCGCTTTCAACGAAAGCAAAAGAAACCGGAATACCTAAAGGAATTCTGGAACAGGTTTATCGCCGTGGTGCACAAGCATGGGCGCAAGGACACCGCCCAGGGGCTACTCAAGCGCAATGGGCTTTTGCGCGAGTTAATTCTTTTGCAACAAAAGGAAAAGGGACGTGGGGAAAGGCTGATGCTGATCTCGCAAAAAAAGCTCGCGAAGCAAAAAGAAACAAGAAATGAGTACAATTTTTCTGTTTTGGTCAAACCCACCAAGTTTTAAAGCGACATATTCAGAGTGGGTTAGCCAAGAACTGATATTTTCACAACTTCACATTTTGTCACTGAGTGCCCATCAAAAAGTTGGTAATCGTGTTGTGTTATACACGTACCAGAGAGTCAATCAGTGGCCTTTCTGTGACGTTGAGTTAAGAGACGCCAATGACATATACCCGTCTGAACTTGCATTTGCAGCGTTACAGTTAGGTCATAGCATTGCCCATATTTCCGATTTGGTAAGGTTGTCGGCAGCGGCACAAAGAGGTGGTATAGTTTTGGATATGGATGCTGTTGTTTTGCGAAAGTTTCCAGACATACCTTCTTTTTTCTGCACTATGCCAGCAAAGCGAAAAGGGCAGTTAGCACCGCAATGGGGGCCCAAAAAGCCACCGATGAAGGTTCATGATGGATCATGGGATGGTAAAGAACTGACAGCATTTCCAATTAAAATTCGCAAAGAACTTTCGCTTCATGTGAAGGGGTTGGTAAATAAAATTAACTTGTCTTTATCAAAGCCTCCAAAGTCATCAGGATCGGCATGGAATTATGTGTTATGGACAGTGAAAGATATTGCAAGAATTGACACAAAAGCTAAAATTTATCAGCCAATATATACTTGTCCTGTTCCAAGTTGGTTGTTTAAAGGCAAATGCTATAGCCTTACGTATCCAAGCCGAATGAATGGACAAGATCAGATTTTTGGGTACACGCTTCCTTCTGTAAAAGAAATACTATCAAAGTCTTTTTGTGTTCAGCATTTTTTTGAAAGCGCATTTCAAAATGCTCCGCTTAAAGACAGTTCGTTTTTTAAAACAGTGCATCCAAATTCACTTTTGGGACAAGAATGCCGTCAAGTTTTTGGTGAAAATTGGCGAAAAGAAATCTTATCACTTTCTTTAAACGCAGCTCCGAAACCAAACTTTTTATTTAATGGCAAAAGAACTGCGTAAAATGAAATCAGAAAAAATTATTAAAATTGATGAAGTCAGATCAAAATTATCTGAATTAGATAAGCAATTCGTTGAATTGGAATTTCAAAGGAAAGTTATTTTTGAGCAAAGGAAAAAAATAAATGAGGTTCGGGGAACAGTCCCCAAACCTCTTAATCAATAGTGCGAATGGTCACTGGAAGTGCGTGGTAAGTTTTCTCAGTAAGCAATCCTGTTCCATTGCAATCTGGACAGCGTTTGTAAGTCGAAACCCTTCGTGAGCCGTGTTGCCGATAGTCATATGCTTCCTCGTAATCAAGAACGTCTCCATCGCCCTTACATTGACCAGTGCATTTCATTGAATGGTCATGCGTGAATTGAACATTGCCACGTAGACTATACGAGGTTACGGCATGTGGATTTAAAGCGGAGTAGTTTATTTTGGGAACGTTCATTGCTCTTCCTTTTTAATTTCAGATGCGGTCCCCGAAATGAGTAAAATCAGTGAAGGGATAGCAATTAAGGTGAGTGCAATCAGTGAAATGTCTGGGTTGGTGTCACTGGTGGAGCCAGCAACAAATAACCCAAAACTGCCAACAGCAATTCTGATCATGCCGCCATCCCCATTTTAATGTGTACCATGCGGCGAAGGCATCTTTTTGCGGTTTTTGGTATTTCAAAACCAAGAGAATAAAGTTCAATCATGGCGAACGTCAGTTGCTTTATTCGCGCTTTCAAATTCAAATGGATTGGCGAACCGCCAGAAACAAATGCTTCAAGATGCTTTGATGCAAAGCACTCGTCAATCATCAAGAATAGTTTTAATGAGTCACTTTTCGTGATGTTATCAGGATCAACGGTTTTGAATTCTGACCAGATCAAACGTCGGTCATTATATTCAGCGATTATTTTTTGAAGATGCATTACACCAATTCCTTTGCGATAAACTTGGAAGTGGCGGTGCGTTGAGTTGTCCGCATTGATTTGCCGCTTAAACCAGCAATTTTTTTGGCTTTGCGGTAAATTTTTTTGTGCTTGATTGAAAAATCGGAAAGTCCGATTTCATGGACAATTGCGCGATATTGAGCGGGAAGGTTATCAACGATCCGCATTTTATTTATCGCAGATTGTTGAATTTTAAGGTTTGCATTGGTCATTGTTTGGGTCCGTTTTTTTGTTTTACAAGACCTTTGTATATGCAAAATGCATATGATACAACCATTTCTTTACATAAAATTAATTTTTATTTAGAAATCATGCGTTTTGAGTGGCATTTATTCGGCTTCGTAAATCTGTGCTTGAAAACCGATGGTCCCTTACATTGAAGTGAATTGCTATGTCTCGTTTTTTACAAATGTCTTTCCCAGTGAAATCTTTAAATCTGTATTCTTCACCCAATATTCTTACGTCAATGCTCATAAGCTCAAGTATATCCTCAAGGTCTTTTTCAGTCGCATAAGGAACGATCTCATCAACGTATTTAACCGCTTGCAATTGCATATAACGCTCAACAACACTTTGCGCTGGTTGGGCCTTTTCTTGACGATCAATTGAAGGATCAAACTGCAAGCCACAAATCAAGTAATCACACTGAGATTTGGCGTCTCGCAGCATTTGAACGTGACCAGCGTGTAGCAAGTCAAAAGCACTTGCGGTAAATCCAATTTTCATCCAAAAACTTCCTCTCTTAGCCCATCCAAGCCTTTCCAGTAAAAAGTATTTGGATTGTGTGGAATGATTTCGACAGCTTCCTCTTTGGTGACGAGCCGTAAGAACTTTTCAATTCTTTGTGCGGTTTTAGTGATTTTTTGCCATGTGTAAAAAACGTCACCATCTTCCAGCAGTGAGTTTTTCTTGCCGGAAACATAAAGGAATTTTACAGCATAATTACCAAGAGATTTTTGGTAAATAACACGCTGAACCTTATGACCATAGTTCATCCTCGACGGTATTCGGGTGGTTGTCTTTAAATCAATAACCAAACCTTGCTGCGGAAATACAAAGTCGAGATAGCCAATTACTGGAATGGTAAATTCATCAGTTGTAAGTGGCAGTGATATTTTGTGCTGTACACCATGCTCAGGGAAATCTGGGGGACCGTAAGGCTTTAAGAGATCAATAGACATAGTGACCATTGGCTCTATCAAATCGCGTTGCGTCTGATCATCGCCAAATTGCTGGTCATATTGATCAAGAACCTCTGAAACTGCCTCTGTTTGAGACATTCCCAAAAGAGTGCTTGCAACGGCTTTTTCAACCATTGATCCGCGCATGGCGGCTGCGCCACTGGGAGTTTGTCGTTTTAATAAATACCTTAGCACCCAAATGTCGGGGGCATCTATCCAAGTATTTAGATTACTTGCCGACAAGTGCTTTATGCCGTGCTTTTCAAATCCATTCATTGTTTGGGTTCCTTTTTGTTAAAAAAAAGAGGGCTTTCGCCCCCTTTAATTACGCCGCCATAACGGCTTTTCCTTGGTCATATTTTGCCAAGATTTTTTCGTATTCTCGCATACGGTCACGCACTTCAAACCAGTGCGATCCGTCATCAAGGTGGTCAACCACATGACTGTCATTGTGCCATGGGTCATATTTTTGCTCGTCAGTTGAAGAGACAAAAGCTGCAAAAATCCAATAAGTAATAAAACCATAATTATTCTCTTTATCAAGAATAATTCGTTGGTTTTCACGGGCAATTTTTTGGCATTCAAGTTTTGCTTTGTTTGCACGTTTTGGTAATTTCGTGGGCTTTGGTTTGGAAATGTCATACGAAGGTTTTTTCAATGCTTCACCTAAGAGTGTTAATTCCCAAACACCCCGAACTCTTGCGCGGCGTTTTACTTTTTTGTCTTTAATGCTGATCACATTGCCAACAATACCGCACACATAACGGCGACCTTGTATCAACTGCCAGTGATGACCAGCGGATACAAGAAACACACGGTTTGAAGTGCGTTTTTTTACCGTTGATCGAAGCCAAGCAGCAAGCGTTGGATTTTTGATGTCAGTGGGTAATTGCACCCGCTGGTAACCAATGCCGAATTGAGCCAAAGCATTCAAAACTTCACCAGTGTAAGTCCCCGTTACTTTTCGGGCACCAGTTTGCTTTCGAATGAGCCGAGCGGCTTCACCAGTTGTTACACCCGTAACGGATGAGATTACCGATGGTCCACAAAAACGGTTTTTATCTTCGCCGTGTTTAACAGCGTGAATGTTCAACGTTTTGTACATTGTTTGGTCCTTTTTATGTAGAACCACCTTGTCCCAATACCCTAGCATTGGCTGGTTGGTTCATTGTCAAAGAGCGTTGAGGTTGTTGACCAACCTTTCGTAATTAATAAATGCATTATATATGCAATATGCATAAATGTCAATAATAGTTTTTTAAACAAAAAACTTGCTTTTAAAAAAATCACCCATTAGACATAATTTTAGTACGGCATTTGTTTTTCCCAGAAACATGATGTTTTTCTACTCCTTGACTGATAAAGTCCACTAGGCCCAGCCCTTTTTTCCTCTTCAAAAAGCGGTTGGGTCTCTTTTCTTGATAAATAAAGAAAATTACAATATGTAAAAATTAAGTTATTTGGTGGTTTGCTGATGGTTTCTGAAAATAACGTGGTTAAATTTAACAAGCCGTTCAATGATCGGTTTGAAAAAAGGGAAAAACCCGACCATTTTGAAGGCGAATGTCTCAAATGTCAGCACTGTGACGGGGGCACTTTCATGCTCGGTAAGGCAGCTAAAAAAATAAACGGAAACGAAGAGTTACTCACTTTTGCTATTTGTAATGACTGCAACCACGTTCATTTCTTCAAGGACACAATTGATGAGTAAGGTTTTTCCCTCAAAAAAGACTGATTCAAAAGTGAATGGCAGACCGCCTCATAAAAAATCATCCGATATGGTTAAAGTGATAGAAATACTTCGTTCAGCTGGTTTTACTCAGGAAATGATTGCTAATGCCGCACGGATAGACAAGAAAACCTTGCGAAAATATTACAGTGAAGAAATGAAGGCTGGAAAGGATTATGCCAACGGTCAAATAGCAGCCATGCTTTACACAAAAGCCATGCGTGGAGATGTCCGTGCACTTGTGTACTGGACAAAAGCAAGGATGGGCTGGTCGGAGCAAGATGATACTGGTGGCACGACTATCAACATAGTTCCGCAGCGCATTGAAACCCCTGTTATTGAGGGGGAAGTGATAGACCATGATGCAGTCCTCAATCAGTGAGCCTGTTGTAAGGTTATCCCGCCCACAATTGGCGGTAGCTGCATCAAAAAAGCGTTTTAGGGTGCTTGTTGCTGGTCGCCGTACGGGTAAATCATTCCTTTCAAGGTTCATACTCTATCAACGAGCGAGATCGAATGAGCGCAATTACTGCTGGTATATTGCGCCGACATATCGCATGGCAAAACAAATCATGTGGACTGATTTAAAGCACCACGTTCCTCGCCACGAAGTAAAAAAAACGCATGAGACCGATCTATCAATTGAATTGGTAAACGGATCAATTATTGCGCTTAGAGGGGCCGACAATCCTGATAGCTTGCGCGGTGTTGGCCTTGACTTGTGTATTATGGACGAGGTTCAAGACATTGATCCCGAAATGTGGTCGGCTGTCATGAGGCCAGCTTTGAGCGATAAAAAAGGTCGGGCCGTATTTTGCGGCACACCAAAAGGTTTCAACTGGTTTTATGATTTGTTTTCTTATGCGGATACTGAGCCTGATTGGGAAGCGTTTAAGTTTAAAACTCTTGAAGGTGGCAGAGTTTCACCTGATGAAGTTGCCGCAGCGCGTCGAACAATGAATGAAAGACTGTTCAGACAAGAGTTTGAAGCGTCTTTTGAAACTCAATCAGGCCGAGTTTACCATGCATTTGAGCGGAGTTTTAACGTTGCCGAACTTGATGATATAGGCGGCACCATTCACATTGGAATGGATTTCAACGTCAATCCAATGAGTGCAATAATAGGTTTGGATGCTGGTAATGACTTTCTTGTTTTAAATGAAATCGAAATACCTGATGCCAACACTGATTTGATGGCGCAAGAAATACTGCAACGATATCCCAATAGGCACATTGCAGTTTATCCAGACCCTAGCGGCAGAGCGCGTAAAACATCGGCCGCTGTGGGGCAAACTGATTTCTCAATTCTTGAGAGTTACGGATTTGATGTTGTAGCGTCTCGTCGCGCACCAGCAGTCGTGGACCGATTGAACGAAGTGAACGCTATGCTTTGCGATGGCGATGGTCACCGAAGGTTGTTTATCGATCCACGTTGCAAGCATCTGATCAAAACATTGGAAGGTCTTGTGTATAAGGAAGGTACGTCAATGCCTGACAAAACATCGGGCCTTGATCACATGGGCGATGCTCTTGGTTATTTGATCCATGAAAAATTTCCAATGGAAACGGGCGGGGCAAGCGGACCCATCAAAATAAGCAATTTTTTTGGTTAGGAGGCTATTATGCCCGTAAATGAACAACACCGAGAGTACGTCAGATTTACACCTCAATGGAAGCGGATACGCGATGCGGTTGGCGGCGAAGATGCAATTAAGGCTTCTGGTAAGGTACATTTGCCCAAACCGTCAGGACAAGATGATTACGACTACACTCAATACCTAAAACGAGCCATGTTTTACGGGGCAAGTGCTAGAACATTGCAAGGGCTTGTCGGTGCAATCTTTCGAAAATCAGCAAATGTTGACGCTCCAAAAAGAATGGACGAATTGCTGGATAATATTACTGCGACAGGCTTGCCGTTCCAGAACTTTGCAAAAATGGCGACTGAAGAAGTTATCACTCTAGGACGGGCTGGTATTTTGGTGGATAAACCGTCCGAAGGTGAGGGGTCTGCATATTGTCGCTTATATCCAGCTGAAAGCATTATCAACTGGCGAACTGAAGTAAGGGATGGACGTGAGCAACTCGTTCAACTCGTATTGCATGAAGAACGGCAGGTCGCGGGTGATGATGGATTTGGAACTGAGTTTGTAAATAATTACCGAGTTTTGGCGATTGATGAAGACGGTTTCTACAATGTTACACTGTACAATGAGGAAATGGTTGAAGGGGACTTGGCCTATAGCATTGAAGATGAGTTGACCCCAACAAATCGAGGCGAAAGATTTGCTTATATTCCGTTTGTGTTTCTATCACCGAATGACTTGACACCACCAGTTTCTCGTTCCCCAATTTTGGATTTGGTCAACGTGAATATGAGCCACTACCGAACTCAAGCTGATTTGGAGCAAGGCAACTACTTAACCAGCAGCCCCACACCTTACATTATTGGTCAGCGTAACGCAGAAAACTCGTCATGGTCTATCGGATCTGGAACCATTTGGTTTTTGAACGAAGGCGCTTCAACGGGAATGTTGGAGTATGGCGGTGGTGGACTTTCATACCTTGAAAAGTCGCTTGATCGAAAGCAATCAATGATGGCTTTGCTTGGTGCGAGGTTGCTTGAGGAAAGCAAACGCACTGCGGAGGCAGCAGAGACCGTAAGATTGCGAGGTTCGGGTGAGTCGAGCATTCTTGCGTCAATTGCAGACACGGTGTCTGACGGGCTCCAACAGGCGCTTTCGTGGTGTGCTGAGTGGGAAGGGTTTACGGACACTATCAATGTTGAACTCAACAAAGACTTTATGGACGCTCGTTTAACGCCTCAAGAGTTGCAGAGCCTTGTATCTGCATGGCAATCGGGTGCTATCGGTCAAGCCGATCTGCTTTTCAACTTGCAGCGTGGCGAAATGTTGCGGCCTGATTATTCACTGGAAGAAATTCAAGACGAGTTGGATACAGAAATGCCAGGGGCGGGTGACGCTGACGAGGATGACGAGGACGAGCCGCCTCTTGCCGTGGCAGCGGAGTAAGTAAATGGCACTTAAGCCGAAGCTCACCCCGACATCTGTAAATATAAATGACCAGATGCAGGATAGTGTCGTTACCCATGCGATTAATCTTGAAAGGTTGAAGGCGTCCGAAGCTGAAATAGTAAAAGATATTTTGGATGATTTGGGGCTTTCAATTCAAAAACAACTTGAAAAAATTGACCCAACTGGAATTGGGCCCACGTATCGGGCGCGGCGGCTGGCAAAACTTCAAAAAAATGTCGAAGCCACAATCAAGGCAAATTTTGCTAAAATTAAAGGCGCGTCCAGTACGTCTCTGAGTGGCGTGTCAAAAATGGCGAGTAAAGCCACACAAAATTCAATCAACAAAACTCTAGGCGTTCCCATTGCCTCTGTGTTGCCACCAGCGGCAAACCTTCGGCAACTTGCAAAGGAAACATTAGTTGAAGGCGAAATTGTAAAAAAATATTGGGATCAGCAATCAAACTCTTTGCGAAATAGTTTTTTGCGGCAAATGCGAGTTGGGATTGCTGGCGGTGAAGGATTAGGACCACTGGTAAATCGAGTGAGAGGCACAAAAGCAGCAAATTTTACTGACGGAATTATGAATGTCTCAAAACACAAGGCAGAAGCACTTGTTCGGTCAAGTGTAGCGGCGGTTAACAATGCGGCGGCACTTGCAACGATTGATGCCAATGGAGATATGTTCAATGGCGTTCAATGGATCGCAACGCTGGACAGTCGAACAAGTGATATTTGCAAGGCAAGATCGGGCCTTACGTGGGATCAAAACTTTAAACCAATCGGTCATAATATCGCGTGGTCACCACCGCCAGCACATTTCAACTGTCGCAGCACTATAATTGGCGTTTTGAAAAGTTGGGATGAACTCGCAACCAAGCCTTTGCCAGCTATAAAAAAATCAACTCTTAAAGCTGAACTCACAAAGTCCATGAAAAGTCGCGGTTTGTCAGATGCGCTGATTGCGAAAAATTTACTCAAATCACAGCAATCAATGGACGGTTTTGTTGCTGGCGATTTAAAGTTTGAGCAATGGCTGAAGGGAAAGCCCGAAAAGTTTCAAATTGAAGTATTGGGCGAAGGTAAGTGGAACCTTTGGAATTCTGGTCAAATAACTTTTGTAGATTTGGTAAACCAATCATCTCAACCCCGTTCACTTGCTGAAATACAAGCGTTGGTTGATGCTGGCAGAACATCAATTGCAAAAGCTGATAAAGCAGCGAAAGCAGCTGCAAAGGCTCAAAAGGAAGCCGAAGAACTTGCGGCGAAAGCGGCTGAAAAAGCTGAACAAGAGGCATCGGATTTTATTTCTGATCTTTCAATTGGTGATGGCAGTAAGCCACTATTAAAAGCGTATGACAAATTGAAAACAAGCAAAGCTGCCAGTGGGAGTAAAGTGGAGTTTAAAGCCGCTATTGAGGCAGAAGTGCAATTGCAAGCCTCAATTGAAATTGGTCAAAAAGCAGCGGCAAAAATAGTAAAAAAAGAGCAGCTTGGAATTGTGGAGCAATCTGTGTGGGATGGATTACCCACAAGTGAAAAGGGAATATTACTTTTAGCTGAAAAAACAAAAAATGAAATCGTAGAAACGAAAGCAAAAATTGCTCAATATAAAGCTGGTGGTAAAGGGCTTTCATATCACAAAGAGGCATATAACAAGCTAAAAAAACAAGGCAAACTTGGCCTGACTGACGTAAGTGTATTTAGTGATCTAAGTGCAATTGAAACGCTGACAGTAACAATTACTGAAAGTTACAAGGCGAAATCACTTAAAACTGCGATAAAGAAAAAGCTGGCGGCTGGTAAACCTCTTACAAACGCACAAAACAATTTTTACCAAAGCCTTGATGCTGTCGAAAAAGCTGATTTGGACGATGCGGTACTTGGCGTGAAGTCAAAGGTGCCGCAAGCAACAGTCGTGGCGAAGCGCGAAGATGAAGGGCTTTTATTTGATGATTTGGAGCAAGTTGGGGGGCAGGGTGGTTCACAAACCGGCGGTTTATTTAAAAGCAAAATTGACGGACAGGAATACTATGTAAAATCACCAGCAAGTGAACTGGCAGCGAAAGTCGAGGTTTTAAGCGCGAAACTATACCAAGCGGCGGGTGTGAAGGTTGCTGATGTAAACTTTATTAAACTAACAGGGAAAATTGGGGATAGTGACGTTACGGGCAAAATTGGCATTTCCAGCAAAATTGAAAAAATTGACGATATTGAAACATCAGACATGGCGGCACTCACTGGCACCCAAGAGGGTTTTGCGGCTGATGCTTGGCTGGCAAATTGGGATGTGGTCGGAAACGGTGGGCCGAGTGAGTTAAACCTCAAAAGATTACCTGATGGATCAAGTTTTCGGATTGATACCGGCGGCACGCTTTTCTTTCGAGCGCAAGGTGGACGAAAGTCATATGCGGCAAATGAAATTCCAGAATTGCAAAGCATACGGTTCAACAGCTATAACTCTGGCGATGTTTTTGGTGGCATAACTGATGATCAAATAGTGGCGGGTGCTGCGCGTATTGTGGCCATCAGCGATGATGATATCAGGCGTCTTGTAGATGATATCATGGGCGACGATGCTGACGATCTTGCGGACATTCTGATTGGTCGCAAAGCTGTACTTGCAAAAACATACGAAAAACAGCTGAAAAAATACAATAAAACCCGTAAGCCCAAGAAAATTGAAAGAGTTACTGACCAAGAGGTCAAACTTGTGCAGGAAAGTAGGGTTAATGGTTACGTCTTGCCGTCAGACAAGGGTGATATTGAGGATCAAGAAATACGAGTTAATTTTTTGCGAATTGAAGGGGAAGATAAAACGACCATAAACATGAAGCTGCGCCCTGCGGCTTTAGAGAGAATTGAAAAAACAGTTGTTTTGGACGAAGCAAAAAAAACCAAGACTCCTGAGCTTAGTTTTGAATATGAAAATGACAAAGTTTTGACCGCAATTAAAGGAATTAAAACAAGAGAAAACCAAGGTTTTGAACAAAAAGACTTTGATAGAGCAACAAGTGCTTTGAGTGCTTTGATCGCTAAAACAGATGAAGTTTACAAAATGCAACGTGATGGACTGATATCAAAAGATGATTTTGATAATTATCAGCTTCATTTCGGCCCATTTAAACGGGAATTGGGAAGTTTTTTAAATGATTATTCCGTTGGTGATGTTGTCGATGCCAGTGACACTTTGTTTGGTAAATTATTTAATGAATTCCCACCGATAAAACTTCCTGATTTGCCAGAGGCACCAAAAAAGGCTGGTTTAACATGGAAAAAAAGAGATGAAGCAGCATTCAACAAATCAAATTTTGACAGATCATTTGCAAACCAATCAGGTGAATTTGAAGCTGCTGGAACGACATATGAAACTGTAATTGACGGTGTGAAGATAAAAATATTTCCATCAAATAATGACACCAACTTAGCGGCGATGATGGGCCGAGTTGAAATTGTAACTGATGGTCACTCTCAAGCGTCTGTTTTGAAGGCAATGGATTTGCTTGAAAGTTATGGAATCGACACTGCAAGAGCGACAGCTTTGGATCGTGAAGAACTTTATTTGACCAAAATATTCTATCACTTCAGTGGGGTAAAGCGAACTGGACTTGGCGGGGGTGGTACGGACAGAGCAATTGCTTTTAAAGAGGCAATGAAGCGACTTGAAGCTGTTGGTTCTCAGAATGAACGTATAAAGCAACTGAAAAAACTTGCGTCTGATGCCGCTGGTGTGAAGAATATAAGTCGCCTTTCAAATTATGATCCTGTCGGTGATTACCAGCAATATGGTCATGGCAAACCTTTGCAATTCAACCCAGCTTTTANAGGTGGNCGGTGGGAAGATTTTCACAGGGAGCATTTGATTTATCAAGACTTAGAGTATGGAGGAAGCGATCAACACGAAAGTATTAAAAATATCGTAAATGGTGGTGGTCAATTGGCGTCCACATCTGACAGAATGAGACGCGGTATTCCTCTTGGTGAAGGTGGCTCAGAAATCCCTGATATGCGCAGTGGTGGAGCCTCATATGTATTTGCAAGAATAAGAAAAAAGGGCGACAGATATACAGACATAATACAAAAAGGATTGTTTTGGAAAACAAATAGACATGCAACAAGGCTCGACGCAATGAGCTTTGACGATGACTATTATGGGTCTCAAAGATTTTCAAAAGCAAGAGGTGTTAGAAAGCAATTCGATGAACTTGAAGATTGGGACGTGGCTGTTCAAGAACGGGCGGTTGATGTTTTGCAATTTGAAAAACATGCTCGACAAGGTACAAATGAAATTATTTTCAAGGATGGATTGTCGATATTTGAAGATTTACTTTGCTTTGTTGTTGATGAGAACCGACTAGATGAAATGCATAAGTTTTTTATAGATAAGGGATATAGCAAGTGGCCTGATGGTCGAAAGGTCGAAGATGTTATTGTCACACAAAGACAAGCAAAGCAAAAAGGCTATTTATGAAACCAACCGATCAAATAATTCAAACGTTAAAAGACGGGAAAATAATATTAACTCGTCAGGGAAGCGGCGGGGNNATGGTGCTGACTAATTTTGTTGAGTTCCCCGATGGATTTATTGCAATGCATGGGGATTGGTTCAATCCCGAAAGCTATGGCGGTAACCGCATTACAATTAAGGGCAAAGACTTGCGCGTAGATTACGATGGGCCGGAAATGGTTGATTGGCGCATAAAGGATATTTTGTTTGTGCACTATAGGCGCAGGGAGTACGAGCCAACGATGTTTGAGACGTTTGACAAGGTGGCGAAAATAAAACGCCGCCTCAAATATGACTTTGAAGCGGCGCAAAAAAGAGTGGCTGAATTGAATTTTTATGGATAGTTTTCTTGATCCTGTTGACGTTCAATTTTATCAATTTGCTGGTCATAGGAAGCAATTATATCGTTCAGCATTTTAATAGTTTGTGGATGTTTTTCTTCGGGACCTTTTGCTTCGGCGCACTTTAGGTGAAAAATTGCTCGATGCCGTGATCCTTCAAGATATGAAAGCATTTTATCAATCATCATACCGCCTCATTCAATTTGACGGTGTTTAAGCTGGTTGCGTTTTCAGCCACGAAGTTAATCAGGGTTCCATAATAATCAGTTGCCCAATACATTAATCCTGTCAGACGATTGTATTCTCTTTTGTCCACACGGATCATTGTGGTCAAATCTGTTTCATCCAGTTGGTATGGGATTTTTTTTACAGTGTAGCGATATTCGGTGTCACCGTGATCATCATGAGATTTGATATGTTCTGCTTTTTTATTTGCAAGTGAAAATGCAAAGTCCAAAGGAATAGCGTGGTTATATGATTTTTTTGTTTCATACGCCTTCACAAAATAATTTGCAGCACCTTCTGGATATCCATCGTGATGGATGTAAAATTTCATATTTTCAACTTCATATGTAGCGCGAGTAGCCATTGCTTGGGTTCCTTTTGTTTTTGGTTTTTTTAGCAAATGGGGCCGAAGCCCCATAAGTTCATTGTGCTACCTCAATATTTTCAAATGTTACTTTGTGGCAGAGCGCAAACTGTGGGGCATCGATTGTGCCAGCTTCCCAATCGATGTAAATGCTAGGCTCGGTATTTGAGCGAGTGAACGGCATGACGTAATCTTCGGGCTTGGCCAACATCCGCAAAACATCCACATGAGCATCTGTGTGAACGCCTTTGGCTGGGTTGCGGATAAGCATTGCGATTTCGTTTGTAATATCGGTGATTTCGTTTGCCGATGTTTTGCGTCCTGTGAGGCCAGTTATTCTTAAAATGCGTTTCATTGTTTGGGTTCCTTTTGTTTTTGTTTACAAGAATATATATATTATGCATTTTGCATAATGTCAACCATTAAATGAATTTTAATTAGCAAAAACAAAAGGTTAAAAGTGGGGCAAGTCGCGGTGCGTCTTGCTTTCGAAGCGTCATGCACTATGCAAACTTGCCCCAAGTAATTGTCAGGAACTACGCCGCGTATTTGGGCGCATGGACCGACCTGACAAATCCGAACGCTGGGTGACCACACCAAAAACCTTCGATCCATTGATGCCATACGCCATCAACTTGTACGGCATTTTTGAAATGCTCTTTTGCTTTGCGATAATGACCGCGCCGAAAGTGCAGTGGTTTACAATTGTCTGGGTCATTCTTGCGAATTTCGCTTTTGATTTTTTCGCCAACATTCCATTCAATTTTTGACCACCGCTCTGATGGTATGCCAACAGTTCTTTGCATATACCTTCTGGATTGTCGGCTTCCCACTGGTGCTGAAACAGTGAGAGTTGGTTTGGACATAAGATCAAACATTGCGACCAAAGTTTGCATCATAAAAAGGGACTGAAGTTTTAATTCCTCTGTCATTTTTCCATGTTCTGAGATTTCTTCGCTCAAACTTAAGGTTCCATCATCACGCGACCAACATCCGACAATTGTAGGCAAAGCATTCGGACTAAAAACCATAACAACAACGTCCTCATTTTTAAGTTTTGAGGGAACTTGAATAAGGTTTTTATTTGCGGCTTGCGTTTCTAAACAGACGGTTAAAAACTCCAAATCTCTTTGTGGCATATATACGGCTGAAATCGGTGCTGGCATTTTTAAATTTTCAGGAATTTTAAATGCTTTTTCAGTTTGGTGAATTTCAGCGTTTGGGTTTGGAACTATGCCATGAGCATCCATCATAAGCTCAACAGCAGTTTGTTCAAAGTCGCCATCAACTTCAAAAAACTGACTGCTTTTCAAGACATCAACGGCTGCTTTTAAAGACGCAGCTTCTTGATCTGGCTTGTATTTTGCGTTTCTCGCGGTTTGCAGCGCATCTTCGTAGCTTTGAGTTATTTTGTGAACTAATGTTAAAATGTCCATTTTACACTCTTTCTTTACATTTTGTTAATTGCGCTTTTTGAACAATCCTTTTGCGGGAACCTTGTCATAAACAACGCCGCGATGGACGTATGGATCGAAACCTGTGTGAGAATTATCCGTAGGTTTAAGTGATATTCTTGGATGTTGAGCGTCATACTGATAATTGTACATTTCTTGCCAAACACCGCTGCAAGCGTGATGGTACTCGTCATCACCAATTGAGTTTTTAAAGTTATCATAATTCAATCGGTTAATGTAAACGGACACAGCATTCACAACGTCTTGGCGAAGTATCCAAGCCCGATAAATGTAATCACTGTTTTTCTTGCTAAACACTTTTGCTTTGGGAAAGAGTTCTTCAATTGCCCCTGCAACTCTTGCTCGTACAAGAATAACGGGACCATTTGGTTTGTCTTTGTCGGCAACAACCGAAACAAAGGCTTTGGAAGTAAAAAGCCACATATTGCATTTCCTTTTCATATCTGCCATATATTACAAAACGTAATATGCAATTTGCATAAAATTGTCAATTGTAGATTACAAAAAGATTTTAAATTGGGAGACAAACATGGCGCTAAGCCCAAAAATAACTGATCTAAGCGGTTTACCAGAAGGTGTGGCTGAGTTTTATTCTCAAAACTCAGAAGGCACCTTTGAACTCAATGTTGAAGGTATGGTACCAAAAGAACAGTTGGATAGCTTTCGCGCCAACAATTTAAAATTAAAGCAAGAAAATGACGCGATTACAAAAGCGGCTCAAAGTATAGACATTGAAGAATACAAGGCTTTGAAGGCAAAAGAGCAAGCTCAAGCGGATCAGCAGCTTATTGAAGCTGGAAAAGTTGATGAATTGGTTATGGCTCGCACCGAGAGATTACGCACTGATCTTGAAGCGCAAATGAAGCAATTTCAAACTCAAGCAAATGAGGCGGTTGAACGTGCTGCAAAGGCCGAAAGTGAACGTGATAGTTATTTGATCAATACGAAACTTCAACAAGCTGCGGTTTCTGCTGGTGTGAGAGATACAGCAATTCCAGACGTTTTGAACAGAGCAAAGCAAGTTTGGCGAATTGATCCAGAAACAAAGAAACCTTTACCCATGCATGGTGACCAAATCATGTATGGCAAAAAAGGCAATGGGGCCATGTCCATGGATGAATGGTTTTCTATTACTGAAGAGGAAGCCCCACACTTATTCAAATCATCATCTGGTGGCGGTGCCTCTGGTGGTGTTGGACCGTCTGGTCGGCGGGTTTCAATATCAGACCAAGAAGGACTTGGATATAATCTTGAAGGAATAGCTTCGGGCAAGGTTCAAGTTATTAGCGAATAGTTTTGTCACTAAAGGCAAAGCATTCAAAAAATACGCGATTGGCGGGGCTGGTCGTAAGATACTGAAAGCGGGGCTGACGGTATTAAGTCGATTGGCGGGGCTGATCGCGCAGTTGGCGGGGCCGACTGAAAACTCTTGCCACTCAGTGGCTATCCTAAACCTTATGCTAATCAGGGGACCATTGTTATGGCCAATACAATTACGAATATTATGCCGAAAATCCTCGCAAGAGGACTGATGGCTTTGCGGGAGCAAGCAATTATGCCTCGCGTTGTAAACATGGATTATTCAAATCAAGCTGCGGAAAAAGGGGATACCATTGATGTACCCATTCCTTCGGCATTGACTGTTGGAGCAGTATCGCCATCCAACACTCCACCATCACCATCTGACAGTGCACCAACGAAGGTTCAAATCGCGTTGGACAACTGGTATGAAGTGAATTTCCACATGACTGATAAAGACATGGTGGAAGTGGATCGAAATGAACACTTTGTTCCGATGCAAATGTCTGAAGCTGTTAAAGCGATGGCAAATAAAATCAATTCAACTGTCCATGAGCAATTTACGGGCGTTTTTGGTTTTGCTGGTGCTTCGGGAACAACGCCATTTTCTTCAAATGTAAGTCAGGCAACTGATGCCCGAAAAATACTTAATCAGCAACTGTGCCCACGTACAGATCGCAGGATGATTTTGGATTTTGACGCCGAAGCATCAGCACTTGCGCTTGCCGATTTCAACCGAGTTAATGAAGTCGGTGGAACGGGCCCAAAAATTGAAGGCGAAATTGGTCGGAAATTTGGTTTCGACATATACACCGACGATGCAATTGTGACCCACACTGCTGGTGGGTCAGGAACACCGTTGGTGAATAACAGTTCCAACTATTCGGTAGGGGCAACTTCGATTATTGTCGATGGATTGTCTGGAAGCAGTGGTTTTGTTGTTGGTGATGTTGTGACCTTTGCGGGTCATGCTCAAACCTACGCAATCATTTCTGCACCAGCGGCTTCTGGCGGTGCACAAACCATTGGCATTTCTCCGGCACTTAAGTCGGCTGTAGCCAATGATGCTGCCGTAACTGTGAAAGCGTCTCATGTTGTAAATCTTGGCTTTCACCGTGACGCCTTCGCACTTGCAATGCGTCCGCTTCAAGGCGCAACTTCCGGTGACGGATATGGCAACCAAATTGTTGCAATGACCGACCCCCAAACAGGTCTTTCAATGCGTTTGGAAGTTTCTCGCCAACATAAGCAGATCGTGTACTCCCTAGACGCTCTGTGGGGTGTGAAACTTATCAGACCAGAACTAGCGGTGCGTATCGCTGGTTAAAGCGTTAGGGGGCGGTTTTGTATCGCCCCCTAATCACTGAATGGGGAAAATCATGGAACTTATTAAATTATCAAAAAACGGTGAAAGTGCACTTGTAGAACCAAGTGATTTGGAGAGGTTTTTATCAAACGGCTGGTCGGAAAAAAGTACCAAGCCTTCAAAAGAGGTCAAAAGAGCCAGAAAAGACGATGGAACGCTTGTTGGCGACAACCCGAAAACCCCAGAAAATGAAGCGTGGGTGGGCGGCAAAGCACCAGCGAGGGGTAAACGCAAAAAAACTTAGTGTGGCCCTTATAGGGCAGCACAGGCGTTCTGAGAGGCGTTTGAGGCGATATTATGACAATAACTTTGATTGAGGAAACAGGCGCGGGTATTCACAACGCCAATTCTTACGTTTCTGTCACCGATGCCAACACTTTCAATAATGAAAGGCCGTTTGCAACTTCGTGGCTTGCGGTTGGTTTGGAAGATAAAAAACGCGCTTTGATTATGGCGACAAGATTACTTGATGAACACATTGATTGGTACGGGCAAAGCAAAAGAAGTCACAATCTGAGTTTATCGCAACCAAACAGGCAGTCATTGGCTTGGCCTAGAAGTGGTGTGTCTGATCCTGACAAGTACTCAATTGATCAAGACAGCATTCCTGATTGGTTGAAAAATTCTACAGCCGAGTTCGCAAGATTTCTGGCCGCGGAGGATTCCACTCTTGACCCTGATACTGCTGGTTTTTCATCGATCAATCTTGGCGCATTAAGCCTGAGTATAAATCCTGACGACAGGGCGGGTGTGGTGCCAAGAGGTGTGATGCATATGGTCGCTCCATATGGACGCAAACGGTACGGTGCTTCTGCAAAGCTGGTGAGGGTTTAAGATGACGGCTGGCATAGCGAATTTATTATGCGACCAAGGCTCGACATTCACAACAACGGTGGCTTGGACGGATACTGGCGGTAGCGCAATCAACTTGACGGGTTATAATGCACGGATGGATGTGCGATTTGCCCAAACCAAAGAGGCCGATCTTGTTCTGCAATTGAACCAAGCAAATGGGCGTTGCACCGTTCCTAGCGGTGATAAATCGACAGGAATATTCACGTTGAAAATATCGGCGGCTGATACGGCGGCTTTGACGGCTGGAACTTATTATTACGATCTGGAAGTTTTCAGCGTTGACAGCACAAGCCCCGTTTATGTCCAGCG
>JGI24005J15628_10000398_pt1 | contig 25230 bp, 20 predicted proteins | sample LinPmetageLP40_FD_15628 | JGI IMG/M metagenome (IMG submission 15628)
ACTACTTCATTTTTAAACCTATCATGGATACCAACATTCCATTTTGAAAAGGCTGTTGCTTCGGCTCCAGGAATAGATCCATTAGCCGTTGCTCCTATAGTAATCATAGTAGCATAATTTTTATCAATTTGGGTATTTAAACCTACTTTTCTAATAAAATTAGAACCCTCTTCATTATATCCAAAAGTCCCTAATGTTTCTTCTTTAAATGAAGGTTCTAATCCTAATAATTTTGATATTTTTTCTATATTTGGTATAGCAGTTTGGTCTATAATTTGAACAGTGTTTCCTGAATAAGATTTTTCATTAAAATATGATGAATCTTTTTTTGGAGTTTCACTAGTAATTCTAGGTTCTAAATTATTTAACCCCCCCATACATTCATTAATGTCATTACATATATCTTGTAATACCTTAAAACAACTTAATTCATTGTTTGAGTCAACCCCATCAAATATTTCTTGTATTCTATTAAAATTTAAATATATATTCATTGGACTACCCCATAAACTCCATTCTCCATCTATAGGTGCCCCGGTTAGAAAATTTTTTAGTTCTGGGAAAACTTTACTTTTTTCTTTTAGATCCTTTTGCTGTTTTTTAAAATCTTCTTCATCTGCAATTTTTTTATAGAATTCATTTTGTTCTGAATATGTTCCCTTTGATACATCTGAAGATCTAAAAGAACTATTACCCACAATCATTTTTCTTGGGTCTAATGAAATACTATTATCTACAGCATAGCATATATTTGTACTAGAATCTGTATCTATAGTTAATATAGGATTGTTAGTACCTTCTATTTTTGGGAAAATTCTTTCTTGTAAAAAATCTAAAAAAGTTCCTAATCTAATATAATAGGAATATTGAGGTTCACTTATAGTTAAAGATACAATATCAACCTGATGACTTTCTGAACGTGAATCATTGTATGGAGGAAATAAACCTGCTTCATTCCACTCTTCTATCATAGTGCTAACTATTTTCCCTCCTTCTTTTTTATTTCCAATAGTTCCCGCATATACAGGGTCAGGATCATCTTCAGCAACTTTTAATTGACCTGCTTCAAAATCATATACTTGGGCCTCTAGGCTAGGATTAACTATAAATAAGGGTATATCCCCAGCAACAAAAGTATTACCAGATGTTTCAAAAGTTGAATTTCTTATTTCTTCTAACCTTTGTCTTTCACTAGCTACTTTTGCTAGTTCTGTATTTGGTTTTACTGTATCAAAATATCTAATATTGTATAAATATTCTCTTACTCTATTTTTTCCTCTTTGTTCAGTATCTAATTGAAATTGTGATTTTTCTGCAACATCATCATCTGGGACAGAATCTGCTTCTGGGTCACCTGCAGAAAAATCATCAGAATCAGTAAAATTAACATTTAAATAAAAATATCTAAAAATTACAAAGACTAATTCCATAAATGAATCAAAATCTATATTATTCATTAAAAACTTTTGTTGGTCAAGTTGAATAGAACGTAAATAATTATGATGTGCAACAAAAGTATAATATTTAATGTTATGTGGAAGATAATTACTATCATATACGTCTCCTTTTTCACCTATTCTGTAATAATATTGATCTAAAGAAGGAGAATAAAATAATTTTTGTCCATCACTTAAGATTTGAGCATCTGATGTCCAGGTATAAACAGGAATTCCAAGTGAATTATAATATGCTACATAATTAACTCCTTTTATTTCTTTATCTCTTTCATCCCTCAGATTTTTTCCATCCCTAAAATTAATTGCTCTTTTTTGATCTCCTACTAAAACAGATAAGGCGGTTGCCCCCACTGTAGGGTAATTAAGGTTAGCTGCTTGTGTAGCTAAAATTAAAGGAAATAATACATTATTAGAATAACCTGAAATATCAGAAAAACCCCCCAAACCTTCTTGTTCTACTGCGGGTTCAAAAGTAAATTTTAGAGCATATCTGATGACATCTTCTAAAATATTATTAATTTCTTGTTGAGCTTTTTGAGGCGTAAAAGTCTGAGAGCCATCTTTATTTGGAATTTCAAAAGTAACACCCGCAGGGTACAAATAAGTCATAAAATCATTAGGAAAAGTTAAAGTAGTTAGCCAATCTGTAATTCCATCACCTAATGCATAGTCTACCATAAGAGGACCATTACCTGATTTAGCTAAATCAAACCACTCTCTTATTTGGACATCTAAATCTTGATATACAGTGTAAAATTGATCTTCTGAAAGACTTAAACCCCCACCAGTTTCAGAAATTGTTTGTTTAACTAATCTAGAAATTTCTAAAGCTTCTTGAGCAGATAAACCTTCTGTATTTGTTGGAGGAAGATTCATTTTTAATGATTCAATAACATCTCCTAAACTCATTATTTCTAGTTTAATGTTATAAGACCCATCCGTTTCAAAGCTCCAAGTAAAATTAGATATTACTCCAAAAACCCCTTCATAATTTCCTCCTGATCTTTCTCTTCTTTCTTCAATTTCTGGGAGCCATTTTTGGTAATCAGATTTATCAAAATTATCATCAAACCAATTTTCATCATTTATTAGTGATTGATCTGCTGTTGTAAAAGATTCATTATTATCATAGTATTTACTATACCCAAACTCTAACATTACTGAATAACCTAATCTTAGGTATAAAACATCAATTACATCAAATTGATATTTATTATGAGCTTTTATTGTAACTGAGGCTTTTTTAATAGAACCTCTATTTAAGGTTTTTACTTCGGCTTCTACTATTCCTGGCATTGGTGAAAAACCAAAATCACCATCATTTCCTCCAAACCCACCTACCCCATAAGCACCAAATGTTCCACCTTCAATACCTGCTCTATCACTATATGTTGCACCCGTAGGATCAAAATCTTCAGTAAAAGTATTACTAATTAAACCATTCCATAAAATATTACCTCTTGCTAAAGATTTTCCTAAAGGTACTCCTTCTACTAAAGGGTTACCTTTAAGTAAATCCATTCTTTGTTTATCTAGGCTTACTCCTGATGCTAATTTTACCCAAGAATTTCTAGAATTAAGATATTCAATTTCTTCTAGAGTTCTTGTGTCATTAAGTAAAGCTCCTGATCCATGAATTTTTTGTCGGACTTTTATTTGTTTTTGGACATATTCTTTAAATGGTTCTCCTAATATATTTCCCATAACTTATTTATTTAATGCTTCATACTTAGAAATAATTTCTGAGTAATTTGGTGGAATCCTAATCTGAGACCCTACTGGGGGAGTTAATGAATTCTGCATTAATGTACCATTAGATATTGAAATAATCCACCAAAGGGAAGAGTCTCCATAATATTGTTGGGCTAAAGTATCAAATCTATCACCTACTGTTGTATAAACATAAGTATCATTAAAAGACCTGGGTATTTCTGGGTAGCGTACAGTTCTATACATAATTTTACCCTCTGGGGATCTTGTTTCTGGTATAGTGCTGTATCTTTTCATTTAATTATTTTTAATTAACCTTAAATAGTAATTAATTCATTAGTGTCAGTAGCATTCCACATTTGAATAAAATGTTGTCCCCCAAGAGAAGCTAATTCTCCATCTGGATTATACCCATTATGTTGTTTTTCTGGTTTAAAATTATGAATTGGTGTAAAGGTAAATCCTGATACTTTAATTATGTGGGGGAGTTGAGAAATATCACCATCTTTTTCACCATTGTCTTTTATTCCTATTTCCCAAGGAGAATCTTCTGGAACTTCTAAAGTCATACCCTCAATAAACCCTGCAAGTTCATGGCACCATCCTCCCATTGTTAAAGTAACTAAGGGTCCAGACATATATCCTGCATTTGTGTATTCTGGGGCTAGATTAGAAACTAAAAAGTTTAATTTTTTATATTGGGCTAATAATTCTTCTTTAGATTGGGCTGCTACCGTAAAACTTAGATTAATTTTTCTATCAAAACCTCCATATTTATAAAGACTTTCTCCCCTACCCATATATTTTTGTCCTTCCCATTGAGCTGAGTATCCATCACTAAAAGAATCTATATAAGCTCTAAAATGAATAAATTCTTTATCAAAATCACCCCCAGAAGGACCCATTTTAGTTGAAATTGCTCCTATTCTAAAAGGAATTAAGTCATCTTTACCTACCCCTTTTTCTGCATCTTGAGATAAATAAAGAGGTTGTGCATTAACTTTATCTATAGGTCCTATCCCTGATCCTTTTGTATATGAAATTAAATTTTTATTTTTTTGTCCTGGAGATGTATAACTATTTAAATTATTTCCCGAGTTATTATCTATAACACCTTGTCCTTGATAGCTTGGAGCTATACTCATTATAGTTGATGATTTTTTACCAGGTAATTTAAAAGGTACTTTAAAATCTTGAACTTGTCCCGTTTGTCTATAACTTGTTTGTTGATTTAATTGTGTTTGATCTAAAGTTTTAAAATTTTGATCAATTAAGGAAGGGGTTTTTATTATATCACTAGATTCTAATGTTCCATCTTTGTATACCGAAGTTATAAAATTTTGTTCCCAAGTTAACCAGTTTTTTGCAATGTCAGTAGACCAATTTCCTTGCCCTCCTTTTCCTGATAAGGATTTATATTTTGTGGAAGCATTTATAGGATCTATAAATAAATCTTCAGGGTTGGTTTTTAATCCTATTTGGTAAGTATTTAAATCTTTTCTGGGTGTTAAGTTTAAACCATCACTATATACTGAAGTATTAAAATTAGGATCCCAAGTAATACCCCCATCACTAGTAAAGTTATTCGTTAATACTCCATTATATTTATCAGATACTCCTATAGGAGATTTAAACATATTCATATTAACTCTAGTATAATTTAATCCTATTTGGTAAGTATTTAAATCTTTTCTAGGTGTTAGAGTTCCTGGGTTATAAACTCCTATTTCGAAAGTTCTTGCAAATAATCCATCAGTACTATTATTTAAAGTAAGACCTTCATTTAATTTAGTATTAGGATAAATTTCATTATATTTAAAACTAACTCCTCTATTTGATGGGTTGAATCCAAATGCAGTACTACCATATTCAATAGGGTTATAATATTGAAAAGGTATTGTAGTAGGATCCCAATGTGTTTCAGATGGTAAATAACCTGAGGAATTACCTAAAAAAGTTAATGTTGATCCCTTTTGTCCTTGGGTTTCAGGAAACCTTGTATCTATTAATTTTGAATTATTAAACCCTGTTCTTAAAACTCCTCCTTGGTTATCAGTAGCAAATTTAATATTAGTTTTTCCTACTCCTACATTAGAATTAGGACCTCCTGAATATGAATAAACATTTGGGTTATCAGAACCTAAAGATACTTGGTCTTGTGGGGAGATTTTAGTGTTATATAAAAAAGCTAATCTATTACCTTTACCATTCTCATCACCTATAATAAAAGAATTAGATGATGAATATGTAGGATCATCTTTAAAAGGAAGTAATCCTTGTTTATTAACATGACCTCCTATAAAATTAATACCAGCTTGTGCTAAAGTACTTAAGGGAGTATAAACACCCCCATTTGGTACAGTGCTTGATTGGGTTTTAACTGAAATTTGGGATAATACATTTTGTTTAGCTGTAAATAAGGCTCCACTTACTGATTTAAAATCTGTAAAATATTTAGTTAATCTAACTACGTCTCTAGCTGTATCACGAGCAGAATTTATACCTCCTCTTAATGCAAAATCATTACTAGCTAAATTATTTCCTGTTGTTGGGGATAATGTATCTGGGATTGGGGTTTTTAAATAAGGCTGAGCACTGTTCCCACCACCTTGAACATCTGTTGCTGGAGGAGTACCAAATTTTATTGATTTAAGATCAGTTTGTAAATCTATTAGCCCCATTTATGTATAAATATTTAATTTTATTGAATTTCTCGTTCTGCTTCAGCTATACCAGCTCCTACTTTTTCACCCTCCATTACTATTGTGAGATCTTTAGCTAAGATTTGTTGGTTAATTGATATAAGTTTACTTATTCCAGATAATAAAGCTGAATTATCATTTCCACTATTAGAATCATTATTTGTTTTTTCACCCCTTTTAGCCATAGCATCTGCTGCTCCAGGTGCTGCTATAAAATCATCATTTTTAGAAAGTTCAAATATTCCTCCTTCTTTAGGTGATACCTGTGTTCTACCGTCAGCAGTGCCCATCATATCCCCTGCTGGTTTTTTAAATTTTGAATATAAAGCCATACCTCCAGCTACGGCGGCAGCAGCTGCAGCAACTGCTAATACCGGACCTATAATAGGTATCTTAGCAATAGATATAGCAGCATTAATAGCAAGTTTACCTACACTTAATAAGAAATTAGCAGCAGCTTTAGCAAAGTTTTTCATTTCTATTAACCCTTCTTGAATTTTTTTCTTATTAAATAAATTTTGGAGTATGTTTTTAGCTCCTAATAACCCATTATATACTAATGTTGCCGCATTTATTGCTTGATCTTTTATGAATATTAAACCTTTTAAAACAAGGTTTTCTTTATTAAATCCTAAACCAATAGCTGTAAGATTATTATTAACAAGTTCAGCTGCTTGTATTGCTAAAGTTTTTGCTAGTACTGCACCTTTTGCTATAATTCCTTCTCGGGTAAATTGAAGATAAATAAGCTCATAAGCATTTTTAAGTTTTGCTTGAACATTTTCTTTAAAATATTCTAGTACTAATGCTTTTCTATAGCCTAATTCGTATTTAATATTTGCAAGATTAAGTTTACCAAATTTATCCATTACACCTTGAGTAATACTAATACTTTTAAATAATAAATAAATACTACCTAAAACTTTAAAAAGACCACTATATTGTTTTACAAGTTTAGCTGTACCTGATACAGCATCTGCAATAAAGCTTACAATAGGCATAATAGCTGTTCCTATATCAACAAATATTGTTTTTAATTGTTCTACCGATGCTGCAAACCTTTCTTGGACTGATTCTGATTCATATTGGGCTCCTAACCTTTCATCTCCTAATGCTTTAGCTGCTTCTTCAGCAGACATAGTTTGTCTTAATGTAGCATATTTTTTCTTGGCTGCATCATTATCAGCCATTCCTATTTTTTGTAAAGCTTCTCTTTCTATTAAACTTTTAGATAATTGTTCTCGTGTTAATCCTGCTGCCTTAGCAAGGGCTTCTTGCTGGATAACATTCATTTTTTCAAAATCAGCTGCTGATCCTACTTCTTTAGCTACTTCAGCTGCCGCACCTGCAATATCTCCCTTTAAAGCTAATTGTCTTGCAGATTCTAAATTCAATTGTTTACCTGTAAGTAACTCTGCTTCTAATTCTGATTGGATTGAACCCTCAAAGTCTAATAAACTACTAGATATACTTTCCATTTCAGCAAAAGATAAAGCTAATTTTTTAGATGTCATTAAAGTTCTAGTTAAAGCTAGAGGTTGGTTTCTTAATGTTATTAATGTTGCTTTACTTACTTTACTAATGTCTTCTAACATTTGTTTTTCACTAAATGTAGTGCCATTTAATGCATTCATAGCAACAAGTTCACCTTGCATAAGAGCTACATTGTTTTCTAACTCTGTACCTTGAGAACCTGTCAGTTTAGATATTTCAGCTATAGTTCCAGATGTAAATCCTGCTTGTTTAGTTAAAGCTGTAAAAGACTCTAACATTTGGTTACTAAAATTAGTAGCCCCTCCAAATTCTTGATTTAATGAATTAAAAGATTCATTTAAGTTTTTAGAATTAACTTGTAAATGATCTGAATCTATTGCTACTTGATTAAATTGTTCTTGAAATTTTAGTGATTCTTTATAACTTACACCTATATTTTTTGCTAATTGTCCAGTTAATCTATCTACTGACATCATAGCTGATACAAGAAAGGTAAAGGCTCCTTGTATAAGATTAGCTGATGATAAAACCCCTTTTAAATTACCTGCTACACCCTTTAATGTATCTTTTAAAACACTAGATTCACCCTTTGTTTTTATGAAATTTTTTCTAGCTCCATCAATAGCATCAGCTATTCCTAGTGCAGGGATTCCTACTTTTTGTAAAGCTTTATCTAACCCTTTAGCTAATTGACCCCCAAAACCTATTTTTTTATTAAATTCATCTTCTAAATCAATTCTATCTTCAATTTTATCTAGTACATCTTTTTGAATATTATTTTCGTCTCTTAAAATACCAAGGGCAGATCTAGCTTTTGCTCTATCCTCTGCCTTCATTCGGCCTATCTTTAAACCATCCTTTTGTTGTACTTTTCCATCTTGGGTTCTAATACCCATTTGCTGCAATAAAGCAGCAGCACTATCTTTAGCTAATCTTGAAGAAGCTCTAGCTCTTTCTTGGATTGCTTTTAATTGTTTTTTAGATAAATTACCTATATCTTCTTCTTCATTTGCTAGTTTTTGGGCTTCTTTAATAAGGCCCTTCATCCCTTTTTCTAAATCTTTTGTAGCATTTATTCCTTTAGGATTAATTTCACTAACTACAGCTTTTAAGGTTTTTTCTAAATCATCAAAAGAAGAGTTTACTCTTCTAACCTGGGATTCAACTCCGTCTAAACCTACTTCTAATTGTTGGATTGTATCATTAACATCCTTTATTTTATTAGGATCTATCCCCCTAAAAGGATTTTTCTTTCCTAATTGGTTGTAATTTTTTTGGATTTGATCCAAAAGATCTTTTATTTCCTGTAGTTTTTTAGGATCTGCGGCCATTTAAGTTGGTTTGTTATAAATATTAAAAAAATTAACTATTTATAACTACTTTTACCCTTAAAGGGGTTTGATGTTGGTGATGTTTTATTTTGGGTTGATTTTGAAGCTTGAGCAAATGCTGGGGTGTTGACAGTACCATCAGAATTTATAAGATTAGTTTCACCTTGGCCTTTATTTGCTTTATCATATTCTTTCTTTTCATCATCATAGTGTTTTTTAATTTCTGAAAAAGTATATTTTCTTAACCATAAAGGCATGTTGTAGATAGTATGAAAATCATATCCACCTTTTCCATGAAATACTATTTGGTGTATTTGGTTAAATACAGAAAGTCTAACTTGTGAGGCTATCTGAGTAGTCAGGCCAAAAAAAGTTAAGTCCTATAGGGACTCTCACCTCCTCTCCATCATCCATCATATAGTTTAAATCTACATCTGGTTGGTTTTGATTTATATATTCTCTTAGGGCTCTAGAATCTCTTGCTAATAAGTAATTATCGACAAATTCTCTTATTGTTTTTGAATCAGTTTCTCCTTCAACTGATGTTATTAAATGTTTTAATCTAGTAGTAAGATCAGGAGAAGCATTTTTATTCATTTTTTTAAGACCTGCTAATTCTTTTTCTATTTTAGTATCATCATGGCCTGTTAAAATCTTAAATGTAATGTTAGTTCCACTATGAGGTAACTTAAAACTAAATTCATTTTTACTTTCTGTTATTAAAGAAGTATCAAATTCTTTATTATCTAATTCAGATAAATCAATAGTTTCTTCTTCTCCATTATATTCAAATTTGTAATCTTTACCATACCCCAAAATACGAGTTGCTATTAAAACAGCATTTTTATCTCCTATTATTAAATCTTTTGGGTTTATCTTTGACACTATTACAGATTCTAGTAATTTATCTAGAACTGTTCCTTTTTGAATATATCCTTGGTTTGTTAGTATATCTTCTTCTTTAGCAGTCATATATTTTATTTCTATTTTACCGCTTGAAAGTGGACTGTCTTTTGGGTATANTAAACCCTTTGATGGTAATTCTACTTCTTCTGAAGGGAATTTAAATTCTGCCATAATCTTTTATTTGTTGATAACTTATTTTATTTGTAATAAATACCAATATAAAAAAGGAGCTTGACATAGCCAAGCTCCTCTCTAGAAATATTAATTTTTTTATTAGAAATTTAATACACAGTAATCTGGTTGTACTGTTAATGAAATTTCTTTTGCTTCATTTTCAGTATCCCAATTATAATCACCAAATGTTGCTTCTGTAATTAATGCACCTTTGATTACCCATTCTGAAACTATATCTCCTACAGGTCCTAAAATATTTACTGTAAGATCTTTTTTATAAAAATCAGAATAACCATCTCTACCTGTTACAGATTCGTGATGTAGTCTTACCCACTCCATTACTGCTTGAGCTCCTGATGGTGTAATCGGATCAAATAATGTCATTGATATTGGTCCCCAAGTGGTTTTACCTTTAACAAATCTTTGAACATTAATGTGGTTTAAAGCTACTGTACCTTGGGCTACATTTACTGCTGCAACTCCTTTAATAATGAAGCTTGGTATACCATCCATATAAAGGATGAATCGGTTCGCTTGTTTGGGTTCAAACGCGGTGAAAAATATTTCGTTGGGATCTAATACTGCCATTTTTTATTGTTTATTTTCAATTATAAATATCTAATTCTTTGGTTTTTATGATGGGAAAGTAGCCCCTGTTGGTAAAACATTAAAATCTAAGTAAATAAATTCTGCTGTTTTAGTTGGTTGTAAATAAATTTGACCTACTAATTGATTTCTATCGATAGTATCTGGTGTATTATTACTCTCATCCATTACTACTTGGTAAGCAAATAAACCTTGTCTTTGTTGTACACTTGCTAAGTATGGGTTAACTTGGCTTAAGAAGTTATTTCTTGTAGCTATAGTGTTTTGCTCAAATACTAAGTTGTCTGCAATTTGTGAAATAAATCCTTTAAGAGCAATTAACAACCTTCTAACATTTACCCTATCTAAAGCACTTGCTTTTTTCTGAAGTGTTTTCTGACCAAATACTACTACACCTGTGTTAGGGAAGGTAGCAATTGGATTAACATTACCTGTATATAATGTATCTCTATTTCCATTAGTTAATTTTCTTTCTGCTCTAATCACTGTACTTAACCCACCTCTATTTAAACCTGCAGGTGCAAACCATGCTGCACTAGAAGCATCAGTAAAGGCATAAACAGCTGGAATAAGTGTTGATGCTGGAACCCAACATTGGTTTCCTAAATCAGGGCAAATTGTTTGAACCCAAGGCCAATAAGTAGCCGCATATGAAGAATCAATTCCACTTGCTTCTGTTGTTACATCACCAATATTTTTAGAATAAGCTACCATATCAACTACTGCAATAGCATCTCCTCTTTCTTGACAATTATCAATTACTGTTGTTACTGTTGAAGAATAATCATCTTTATAGATACCTGGAACAGATAAAACATTATATTGAAATTCATCTACATTTGCTAATAAATTAAGTGCTGTGGTATAATTAGCAGCTACAACTCCTTGAGTATTTGCAGCAGTTCCTGTACCACCATTAATAGTATTATAAAAATTAGCTTCTATTCCATCAAATGGTGTTCCCGTTGCTCCTCCAAATGAACCTGAACCCACTACTGGGACAGAAGATGTAAGTGCTGTTTTTGCAGTTCCATTATTATCAAAATAATTTAATGTAGGTGTATCTACAGATGATACTCTTACTAATTGGCTTCTGTTTGGATAAGATCCAGTTATTTGAAGATAATAAGTAGAACCATCACTCTGTACTGTTTGGGTTTGATCTCCAATTACTTTTGATACAAAATTATCTGAATTTGGATCCATAGAAACATCAGTATATTGTTCTAATACTGTTTTTCTAGTAATAGTATCATCTCCTCTTCTAATAAGAAGACTAAAAGTACCTGATCCTGAATTTACTCCTGTAACTTCCCATCTTAAATTATTTTTAGTACCATTTGATAAGGTGTTATTAACACCTTCAGATCCAGTACTATTTGTTATTGTTCCTACATCTAATGTTTCTAATTTAAATGCTGATACAGAATCACCATTTACAATTCCATCTGTTCCACCACTTTCGGCGCTTGCTCCAGTAAATGAACCACTTGCAACTCTAGTCACTAGAAGTGAATCTCCTCCTTGTTGGAAGAAATTATAAGCAGCTAATGAAGTGAAGTAAGTATATTCAAGACTTCCACTTTCTACAATAGCTCCAAATTTATTTTTATAGTCACTATATGAAGTAACTATTGTTGGAATGTTTACTGGGCCTTTTACTGTAGGGCCTGCTATAGCTGCACCCGCTGGTATAGGGGTTGATGCTATAAATGATTGGTCGTTTTCTCTAGCTAATACACCGGGAGATAATAATACTTCTGCCATTGGTTACAAATTAATTTTGTTTATAAATATTATAAAAATTGTTAAAAATACATTTAATGTTTTATAAACTCACCATTTTCTAAATTTACCGTTCCTACACCGTATTTTTCTTCAAGTGTTTTAGATAATTCAAATTGTTGAGTTTCTAAAGATTTAATATTATCTTTAATATTTTTTCTTTGTTGGTCTAGTAATTCTTTTTGGTACTCAATTTGACCTAATTGAATTACAAAGTTTTGTTGTTGTTGTTGAAACGAAGATAATGTATTTAATTCTTCTTCTGATAAAACTATTTTTTCCATGTTATTTACTTTTTTATAGTTATAAATATTATATTTTTATTGAAAGATACATTTATTTTGTAGGAGAATCAAATAAATTTGAAACAGTTTCCATAGGAAAAATTACTTTTGATTTAGAGTTTAGTTTTTTAATAGCTTTTATATCCTTTTGTATAACATCAGGTACTATATACCCATACATTTTTATATCAAATGTACCTCTTACTAATCTTTCTTGGCTTTGTTGTAATTCTGTAACTGTAGTAAAATTATCTATTCGAGCCCTAAATTTAAATCTTTCGGGATTACCCCAGTATGAATCAGAAGCATAGTTTATTGCCTCAATAACTTTATTTAATTGTTCTACATAGTATGTTTGTATTATACAACTATAAGTTAAATTAACATAATCTGGTACTACATTAGCTATAAATTGTTTTGTAGGAATTCTATTATTTAATAATTTAAAATTACTATAAATTTCTTTTTGATTATATGCTTTTTGCCAAAAGGTATATAAATTAGGTTCGTTTGCATCTAATTTTCTTGATAATGCTCTATTTTTTTCTAAAGAATTTCTTTTAAACATTATTATGGGATTCATTATAGCACCTTTTTTATCTCTATAATAAGCATCTTTTTGGATTGATTTCCATCTTTCGGGAGATCCATATATTATAGGAACTGCTATTCTTTCTCCATTTTGTATTACTGTAGGTTTAATAACATTCTGAAAATAATACATTATAGATTCATCTATATCTTGTATCCCAATTGAAAAAGGTTTAACCGTATCCCCTTTAAAGGACATCTTAGTAGACCTATTAAAATCTATATTTGCTTCATTTATTGGTGGTGTTTGGGGTCCTGGAGTAGCATTATTAGGATTACCCATATGAATATCCTGAGCATTTTGTAAGTCCTCAGATATTTTTCTTTGTGTTTTAGGAACGGGTTTTTTATATTTTTTATCCATTTATTCTTGCTTTTTCTAGTTGAACTTTATCCGCTGGTTGATAATGTGTTTTACATATAATAGATAAATCACTACCAAAATTTTCTAATCCTGGGTTAATGGGATTTTCATCATAATTATAATCTGGATCTTTACCTACAAAATATTGATTACTTATTATATCATCTACTTCATAATAGCCTCCATAGTAAAATATTATATCTCCTACTTCAGGTACTAAATCAGCTCCAAAATAATCTCCTTGATCAAAATTTTCATTAAAGTCTAAATTTCTTTCTAGTAAATCATCCCTCAAAAATTTAAAATCGACATTTCTATAATACTGTACACCAAATTCATCATCTGGGTATTCTTGGGGTTGTCTTTCAATTAAACAGCTTAATATAACTCCAGTATAATAATATTTTGCCCCTGAAGATTCACCATATAAGTTTACTTTTGTTTCATCTAATTTAAATTTATAATAAACACATTCTTGAGAAACAATATTACCTATTAATTCTCTATTTACATGTCTAAATAAACTTATATCTCTTGCTGCTCCGTATAAAGCCATATTATCCTATAAAAATTGTGTAAGGAACTTTATTTAATTCCTTTTGTAAAAAATCATTTTCGTTTGCTTTTCTTTCTAATAAACTACTTCTTGATGTTTCATCAAAATATGTTCTTAATCTTTCTATTAAAGCATTTTTGTCTGCTGTTGCAGATGATAACAAATCAGCTTGATTTAATGTTACATCTGAATCTGGGATTGGTATAGTAGAATATTTACCCCTAATATATCCTAACATTTCTTTAGCTATAGATAAAGTATATTCAAATATCCATTGTCTACCTATAGAATTAATTTGTGTATAAGTTGGGTTTTGGAAAGGTACATTACCTACATCAGTTATTACATTAGTACCATCTTTGTAAGGATTATTTCTTTCCGATTTTTTTATGTATTGAAAATAAAGTTTTGTAACGCTACCGTTAGGGATTGGAAAAATTTTTAATTGATTATTTACTAATTCAAAAGAATAATTTGATTTTCTTATCTGGTCATTAAATTCTATTGCTTGAATGGTTTGTAAATCATAGTTAATTGGCATCATTAAGAAATTAATTGCAGGTGAATAGCTACCCCAACCAAATGAGTCCATTAAATCAATCATTCCCGTACCTGTACCAGCATATGGATCAAAATATCTTGTTATTGCTGGTGGTGCTTCATAAAATATTTTTTTTAATTCTATTGAGTCACTTGAACTAATGCTAGCACTTGCTTGTGCCCAAGCATTCATATCATAATCTTGTTTACCGCTTGTTAAATTTATTGAACCCGAATACCATGTTACGTCACCACCTACTCCTGCTTCTACTCCATATTGTTCTGAGATCCTAACAACTCCAGCTAGATTTGGTGATATTAATTGATTATTAGGAACTGTTAATGAAGATGCTCCTTCTAAAGACAAATAATTTTCTCTTACTTTATAAGCATATAATTCATTTCCATATGTTGTAATTGCTTCTTCAAAAGCCGTATAAAAAGATCCTGATTGTAATTCAACATCTGCTAAAGGATAACCTAAACGTCTTGCACAAAAGTCTGATACCTTATCTGAGTCTGTTTTAAAATCTAAATCATTATCATAAAAACCAAAGGGTGTTTGGCCTACTGCAAATGTTGATGTACCTGTCCAAATTGGAATGTTCATAATATTTTAAATTAAGTTGTTGCTATAAAATATTCTACTTTAGCAGAACTTCCTGAGGGTTCTACAAATACCGAGTTTATATCATTATAAGTAAAAGTATTAGTTAAACTGCCTGTTATGTCACTTGTTGATAACATAAATGTACCTCCAGCATCTATTTTAAAATTCATAAGTTCTGAAGATGAAGATACTTTTAAATTTATTGGTGTTGTTGTTGAATAATTTGATATTCTACCATATTTAAAACTTCCTGAGGTAAATGTACCTGCTCCTGGGGTGTTACTATATTGGAATATTGTAGTTTCACTTCCTGAGGGTACTGTAACTATTCTATTATCGTAATTTTCTATATTAGGAATAGTTAAAACATAATCAGTACCTCTTTCAGTACCATTAAGTAATACTCGTTCTTTTAATAAAAGGGTAAAATCAGCCATAGCATTTTGTCATAAATATTAGAAAAATAAGGTAAGATAAAAAAAGACCTGACTAAAAAGCCAGGTCTTAATTTTATGAATTTACTTTAAAAGTAATTATTAAATCAAATCAGTGTTTGATACAAATACTCTACCGTAAAATTCTGGTCTGATCATCTTCTTAGCATATCTCGTTAATAGACCTTTTCTTGGTGTGAAAGTGTCTGGATCATATACTAATGGAGTCATAATCAATGGAATGTAAGGAGCAAATACAGCACCAGTTTCTAAGAATTGGTTACCTCTATATCCCATTAAAATAACATTTTCAGTCATGTAAGGGTTTTTATAGACATCGTATCTACTATTCATTTGTCCCATTTTCTGGATACCAAATGCAAATTTTCCTTTTGTAGCATCACCATCAGCATTTGAAGCAAATCCTGGGATTGATTCAATGATAGTAGCAACAGTTGGAGAAATAACTACAAAATTAGCACCACCTCTAAGAGTTTTCTGGTGAATTTTATTAGATACTTTTTGCATTTTAGTTCCTAAAGTTTGGAACCATTGTCCTTGTGTATTATAGAATCCTAGGTCTGTATATCCATCTTTATCTGAATTTAAGCCTTGGTTGTTTTTAGCATTCCAATACTCATCAGCAGCTGATGCATCTTGAATTAACATATCTAGAATTTCTAAATCAATTTCTAATGAAATATATTCACTCATGATTGAAGTAAGCTCAGCTTCAGCATCTAGTGCTTGGTAAGCATTCAAATCTTGTGCAAATTCTGGAGTCCATTGTGCTTTTAACTTTCTAGTTTTAGCAACAATTGCTTCAGATTTCATTTTGATATCAATTTGTGGGATAGCTAATGCATCCGCAGAAGTTGACTCTGCATTTGGTCTACCAGCACCATTAGCATCTTCAAAATCACCTCTGTGATTATCTGATGGTTGTTGGTTATACAATACAAGGTTATCTCCTCCATTCAATGGTAAGTCTGTACCATTAACTGAACCTGTAAAGATAAAGTTAATAGTTGTACCACTAACTGCAGTGTATTCTGGGAGTAATAAAGCTGTTGAAGCTTTACTAACAGCTGAACCTGAAGATACAACAAATGCTCTAGCACCCTTATAATCAGGTCTTGATAAACTACCACCTGCAATTGCAACTTTGGTAAATTTACCAGCAGCAACTGAAGCAGATAATTCAGCTTTATAGTCTACATCAGACCAAGAAGCTGTTGTACATGTTGTTGAAAGAGAAGCTGAAAATTGATTTACTGAATAAGCAAATCTACCAGCACCATAAAGACCATTTGCTGGGTCTGCACCTGCACCTGGGTTTGTATCGCCGTACATTGAAGCGCTAGCTGCATATACATCTCCGGCAGGTCCGAAATTTAATTCTTTTCCTTGTCCGTATTGGAAATCTAGGAAAAATACTAGACCAGAAGGTAAGTTCATTGGCTGAACTGAAACGAATTCTTTAGAAGCAATTTGTCCGAATACTTTTCTTACCAATGGTAAAGCAACACCTGCCCACTGTGCACCTTGGCCTACAGTAAATGTAGCACCACCTTGGTTAGTAGCAGATTGCTCAACAACTAATTGCTTAGCTTGGTTTTCAAGTATCATAGACATATTATTCTTATGAACTTCGCTGTCGAATCCTTCTAATAGTCCTGTTTTTTCCCACTTGCCTGCTAATCTAGCAGCATCACTCTGAACATTTTTCCAATTGTTCGCAGAGCTTTCTAAAAGTGAATTTAATTGTGACATTTTAGTTTTTGTTTTTTATTATTAATTTATTTTAAACCTGCCAATTTTTGAAACCTTGCCACCATTGGGTCAGTTTTAATAATTGGGTTTTTAGTTTTAAAGTTTCCGGTTGGTCTTGATGCAGCACCTAAAGATTCTTTAATTGGGGATTTTTTAGTCTTTAAACCTTCGTTTAAAGTTTCAAATACCAATTTAGTTTCTTTAACTGTACCTGCTTTATCAAAAGCACCTAATACTTTGACTTTTTGACTCTCTGTCAAATTTTTACCTTTGAAGATTTTGTTTGTGTAAAGTAATTTTGCATTAAGCAAGTTTACTTCAGTTAAACTAGATTTAAGAGTATTAATAGTAGCATACGCTTCTTTTAATTCTTTTTCTTTTTCTTCTTCTAAACCTAAGAATCCTTTACCAGGTCTTGTAGCGGCTTTTTTACCAGATGAAGCATATTTTTTATTTTTTTCAAAATCCTCAGACCAATTTTTAATTGCGTCTAATGCTTTTGAACCTAAAGCTTTAAGGTCTACACCTGCTTGAGCTAAAGATTTCATTAAATCACCTCCAACTGATTTTTCACCAGTATCGTATGGGTTACCTTTTGAATATGTTCCACTTCCTGGAGTGCCAACTGCGGCCTCATCCATGTCTTCTTTTGATTCAGAAATTTCTACTTCTTCATCAGTTTCAACTTCAACGTCTACTTTATCTTCAACGTCTTCGTCTTCTTCGAAATTATCACCTGCTTCTAGCTCACCTGAGCTTACCATATCTGCAATTACGTCTTCGATAAAGTCTTTAAGGTCGTCGTCAGTCATGTCTTCAAGATCAATTTCTTCATCTTTGTCTTCCATGTCTTCTTTTTCATCTTCCATACCATCTTCATAGCCTTCTTCCTCGGCATCTGTTCTGGCATCTTCGTCGATGTCCTCTTTTTCTTCGTCTAATTCGATTTCTGCTAAAATTTCGTCTAAGTTGATTTCATCTACATTTTCAGATTCTCTCATGTCCTCTGTTTCTTTTTCGATTTTATCATCTTTACGATCGTCACCTTCAGCTTTTTCTTTCTTAGTCATCTCATCGATGTCTTCTTTCTCTTCATCTAATTCCATTTCTTCTAACTTTGCAGATAGCATAGATTTAAGTTGAGGAGTGAAAGCTTCTTCCAGTGCTGCTTTAGCATTTGCGATAGCGGTTTCTTTGACGGCTTTAGCGTCAGCGATAGCTTCTTTGAGAATGTCTCTCTTTGCCATTATCCTAAAATTTAATTGTTTGGGAAATACGTTTATTATGAAACGTAATAGATTTATTTATTGTCTAATACTATATAGAGATAGTATATTTTACGATTATACGTATGTAAGAAATATTAAAGGTTAATGTTATTAATAAAAATTTATTTTAAAAAACTTATTGTGTATATTGTTAATGTACCTAATATAGAACCTAAAAATGCAGCTTTACTATGTTTTCCCTTTTTTACTTGGTAAAATCCTACTCGTGTATATGGGTTAGTTATGTCTTTCATTCCTATGTTTGTTCTTATAGTTAATGCACTTACAAATACTACATTCATAAAAAGTCCACCTATTGTTGGGTTTCGGGTAAGATTTCTTGTATTATATAATGTATATCCAAATCCTAACCCATATCCTATAACTGCTATAGGAAAAGATTTTACTTTTTTATAAGCTAATGTTCGGCCTTCCATATATAATTCCATTTCTGGAATAGTATATACATTTCCTATTATTGGTTGGGGTTTGTATCTTATAATTCTAATACCCTTTTTTGTATATGAATATACATCTTGTTTGTATATTGAATATGTTGTAGGGATATTTATACGTGCATTTGTACTTTCTAATGTTAAGTTAACTTTATTTTCATAAAGAATTTTACCATATAAAGGAGGTTTATCGTATCTAATAATTATATCTTGGGATTTAAGTGTATTAGTAAATAATACTAATAGAAATAATAATTTTTTCAAGTTTAGCTTTCATTTAAATTGTGGATAAAAACTAATTAAAAAAACCTATTCGCAGATACATATGTGGGGTAAATTCAACAATAAGTAATTTTTAAAATAGGGGGCAATTACCATTTGCACATAGTATTTCTGTTACTATGCTGTTTGCTTTTGTGTAAGGGTTTGTTTGGATTTCTTTTCCTTCTCTTAATGGTGACATATATGAACCTGGATTAGATGGTGTTGAAACAAAATCCCAACATAATAGTTCAAAATCATCTTGTACTTCCATCACACCATTACTTTCTTCTAACGAACCCATCCCTCGTGATGATACGCCTACGGTAATACCACTTTCAATTAATGCTTTTAATATATTTCCAGATGGTGTAGGTAATATTTCTATTTTACCCATTACATTATCTCCATCCCAATACATATCTTTTATATTGTGTGAAACATTTTTTAAATTAATTACCTGAGATTCTGGGTGGTCTAATTCACCTGTTGCTCTGTTTTCTCTAATTAATTCTTGGTACTTATCTATTTCTCTATCCCATAATTCTTTAGAATAGTATCTACCATTACCATTTTTTATTTCAGCTGTAGCTAGTATACCTTCTACTAAGGGTAATCCTCTATCAGATTTGCCTTCGGTTAGTGAAATTGGGTTTGTTTTAAATGTTTGTGTTTCAATAAGTACTTGTTTCATATTATCCCATTTTAAGTCCTAAATGCTGTTCTATAAAACTCATTATTTCATCTATTTCCATTCCTGCCTCATATGCTGCTTCAGCTGCGTCTGCTAAAGCTTCTATATGTATTGGAGCATTATCTTCAAATAATTCAGTATCACCTATTTCTTTAGCTGCTGCTGCTGCTCTTTCCATTTCATCTGCTGTTGTTTTAGCATCATCAACATCACCATCAGCTTCATTTAAACCAAAATAATCCATATAATTCATAGGTGAAAATCCACCTCCTGTTACTATACCACCTGCTATTGAAATTGAATGTTCTTTAAGTTTACCATAACCACTTGATTTATGTGGTCCTTTAGGTTCTTTAGGTTCGCCTAAAGCAACACTATCATCTGTGTATCCTATTTCTTCTCCAAATTGGCCATTTTTAGTATAATATATAGGATCTTTAGCTAAGTTTTTATAAACAATCTCTAGTAATTCTTGATCCGTTTTTCCTTCGTTTTTTGGTTCTTTTAATTCACAATAATAACCCATTTGAACTTGACCAAAGATCATATTATTAGGATCTTTTTTATCTTTATAATCATAATTCTTTTCAGCATCTTCTTCTACTTCTTTAGATACTTTTTTTTCTTCAGCTTTTGCTTCTGCTTCAGCTAAGAATTTTTCAAATGCATTTTCGTATGATTCTTTTTTTCTACCTCCAAATGGATTACCTATCATAGGAGTGCCAACAAAATTCTCGGAGATTATGTTTTTTTGTTTTAAAATAGTTGATGCCTCTTTAAAAGTTGAGTTAGATTTAATCAAATTAGGAAATTTCTTTTTTGCTTCTTTAAGGAAAACACCCTTATTTCCTTTATCTTCTTTAATTAATCTGTATTGTTCGGTTAGCGTTTTCATTTGTCTTGTACTTGTTTTAATTTCAATTCTACTTCGTCTAATATTTCTAGTATGTAATCTGTTGGGACTACTATTGCATATGAACCAGGATTTTCATTATAAAATTCTGCTGTTTCGTTTTTAGCATTTGATAACATTGGTAAAATGTTATTTATTCTATCTTCTATTTCTCCAAATACATTAATTCTTTTTTGTTGAAAATTGCTGTATTCAAATAATTGTTTTACTATTGTACCTGCTCCTTTGATTTTTTTAGGTACTAATTTATATCCATATTGGCTAGTATAGACGTCTTTTTTATTTTTACCAAATGCATTCGGTGTTAAATATCCTATACCTTCACCTTCTTCAACTTCTTCTTCATTTACTTCTTTACCCTTAGATAAATCCTTTGTTTTATCTACTAATATATTTGATTTAATTAGAAATTTAACTATTTTTTTTAGTTTTACATTATCTGTTCTATTAGCTAAGTCTTCTAAATAATCTAAGTCACCTTGATCTAAACCATGACCCTCATTAATAGATTCTTTTAATCTTAATACCCTTTTATATTCTTCAGGATATACTTTTCTAACATGAGACCTAAAATCGTTAAATAATCTTGCTAAATCTATTGCAAATTTATCTATTCTAGGATCTGTTTTAGTTTTTTCGGCACTTTTATCTAAATAATCTATAAAATCTTTTGCCTTTTTAAGTGCTTTATATGTTGAAGTAAAATCAGCTACATCTGCTACATCCCATTCTATTGCTCCAGTTTCAGGATCAATATCTGTTACTGTAGATTTTTTACCACCTCTAATTTCAGTGTCACCTACTTCTATTTCTTTTAATTTAAACCTATACATTTGTAAGTTCTTCTATTAAATCATAATATTGTAACAAGTTGGTTAAATCATCATCCTTAACCTTAGATGTTTTGCTTAGTGTAGGTAATATTTTAACTACTTCTTCTATTTTAATTTTAGTAACTTTATCAGTTACTTTAGTATTTAAATCTATTAAAGATTCTTTAATTTCATTTACTTTAACATTATGAAATTCTCTTAATCTAGGAGTGTTGTCTATAGATGTAATAAGTTCTTTAAGTATTTCTTTTTGTGGTTCTAATAACGTATCATATTTGTTATTAAATTTTTCAAGTAGTACTCGGTATGTAAGTGTTCTTAAATCTTTATCGTATTTTTGAAATTCATCTATAACTGTTTCCCTAGATTCTTTTACTACTTCTTTTGTAGATAAATGTTCTAAGATAGTAAGTTTATTATTAATTTCTAATTTAGGATTAGAAAATTCTTTACTTGCCTTCATTTCAGATAGCATGTAAAAAGCAGCTTGAATTTTATAATGTGGAAGTTTATGTCTAAAAAATTTAGTTAAATCATATGACTTTTTAATTTCACTGATTAGGTTATATTTTTGTCTTTTTAAAGCACTCCTATTCAAGTTTAGTGAGTTTTCTAATAGTGAAGTTAAGACTAAATTAGCTTTAGCTTCGGTTAAATTAGAATTTTTAGATAATTGTTCATATAACTTATATTCCTTCCCTAGTTCGGTTTTAACAAAATATTCTTTTAATATTTTTCTAGCTGGTGAGTCAATACCATCTAATGTATCAGCCGTTATTTGTCGTACTAATAATTCAAAAAGAATGCCAGAATTTTTGTACTTTGAATGTTTTATGTTCATCCCTTGCAGTTTGGTTTTGTTATAAATATATAAAAATATTTTATTATTTCAATTGGTTTTCATCAAGTAGCCCGTTTCCACTTTTTTCTTCTTCAAAAACTAACTTTTTGCCTGTTCTTTTTGGACCTGGTGCTTTTTTAAGCATGTTCTTTTGCTCCATTGCTAATGGAGAACCACCTTTAAATTTAGGTCTTAATCTACTAGATTCATTATCGTCATTCTTCATACCTTTTCTACCTAATGGGTCTTTTCCAAATGCATTTTCTTGTTTACCTCGATCGGTATTGGATTCTTTTGGTCTACCTAATGGATTTTTTTCATCATATCCATCTGGGACATTACCTGGGTCTGATTGAGTTCTTCCTACCCCATATAATGAAGCTAAATCATGAGGTGTACCATAAGATTTACCTGTTTCTAATGGATCGTTACCTTCTGCCTCTATTTGATTTAATCTAAATGCACGTTTAGCATCTTGTTTAACTAAGTCTCTATACTCATCATATTCATCTTCACTAAAATGGAAAATATTTTCATATATCCAATCTGTAGGGATAATTTTACTATCTACCATTGATTGAGCTAATGTCATTTTTTCTGTCATTAATGCTACTCTTTCTTGATCGTATATGATTGATGGAGTTGTCATTGATAGTTCAAAGTTTGTTAGATTTTCATCTTTATAACCTTGGGTATATAAATGCACTAATGCTATTTTTTGTAATTCAGATACTAATATTCTTTGTAATCTTTCTATTGTACGAGCAAATCTAATATCTTGTGCTGCTAATGTTGCCTTACCTTGCACATCTCCTTCATACCCAATAAATGCTTTTGGAACTTTAAGTGCTGCAAACAATTTATCTCTTAAATATTCTACATCTGCTATACCATCATATTGTAATCCTGGGGTAGTATCTATTTTAGTAGCTGTATCATTACCTCTAATTGGTATGTAAAAATCCTCTAACATGTTTTGCATGTTATATTTTAAATTATATTCTCCAGTATCTTGGTCTATATATGGAGTACGTTTCATTTTAGAAATGGTCTTTTGCATAAAGTTTTCTACTTCTGCTGGAGGTATATTACCTACGTTGATGTAAAAAATACGTTTTTCAGGTGCTCTTACTATTCTATGTATAAGCATGGCGTCTTCCATTAAAGTGTACTGTTTAAACAATTTACGTGCTGGTTCTATATATGATCTACCATATGGGAGAAAATTTGTATCTGTTAATAACCTAAAGTGAGCCATTTCATAATTATCAAATATGATAGAATTTTGATTTATATCACCAGCATTAGGAACATTATAATATCCATATCCACCTGCTGATACCCCATCAGGATTAAATGCATATTGTATATCTGCTGGGTTGTTTGGGTCTTGTCCTTCTAATCTTTCAATATGAAATGCGTTGTAAGGTATAACATTATAAACACCAAATTTTTCTGCTATTTCTAGTTTAAGGAAAAAATCTCCATATTTACACATATTTCTAACCCAAGGCCATAAGTTAAATTCTACGTTTAAAACATCATAAAATAAATTATATAATATTTTTTGTATGTTTTCATCAGATGATCTAATTTGGAGTACTTCTCCCATATCATTTTTAAGTGTACTTTCATCGGCTATAACATCTAAAGCAGAAGCTATAATGGCATCCGTATCCATAGCATCATATTCTGAGTATAGTTGTGGTCTTAAAGTTTGATAGTTAAAGTTATTTTGAGCACCATATAATGAAGTTGGAGAAGTAGTATACAACCTATTAAATCTGTCTACCAATGAATTGTTTTCATATTCACCAGATTGTTGGATTTTATTAATATCCATAACCTTAAGTTGGTTACCTCCTTCATTGCGTATGATTACATCTGTTGAAAATAATCTTTTTAATCGTGAAAATAATCTAGTATCTGCCATTTTTATATCCTTATATTGTTATAAATATTATAGAAGCCACCTAATGTCTTCTTCTCCGTTGGAATAGGGGTTATCTATTTTCCAGGGGTTTTTATCTTTTGGTGCTTTATAAGCACCTATATAATTTGGGTTGTTTGAGGTTATGTTATTTAACATACTTTTTGTTAAATCCATCCCATGCTGTTTAAACTTAAATGCTGTGTCTCTTACATACATTGAAATACCAAAAGACATAACTAAATCATCATTGTATCCTTGTTGTGCTTCTGGTCTACCATTTTTCCATATAAATGTCCTCATTTCTTCTAGTAATCTTTTACTTTGAAATGTAACACCTTTATCACCTAAATATTCTTGGAATTTACTTATTACCATAGGTCTAACTCTTGATGACATTGTAAATCCAGGTACCATTTTTGATGTATCCATATATTGTTCAAAATACGAATCTGCTCTTACTTCTCCACTCTTAGGTGAATAGTAGAGGTTTTGATATCCTCTATCTATAACTGTTTGTATTGTAGACCAACCTATACTATTGTTTTCTATTACAAGTAATGCTTCATTATATTCTGTAGCTATACCTACTAGTAAATGTCCATATTCTTTTGTGCCTAATTGCCCTTTATATTCAGCCACTTGAACATTATTTTCAATATCAATAATGTGAAATGCAGAATGGTCTTTCCCATCTCCACGAGCCACATCAGCAACC
>JGI24005J15628_10000399_pt1 | contig 25198 bp, 25 predicted proteins | sample LinPmetageLP40_FD_15628 | JGI IMG/M metagenome (IMG submission 15628)
GTGGCGGATTTATTCTTCTTGTGTTTCGAACACGGCACTTACTAGTTTCACACTACTTATACATTCAATTTTATAATGTAGACTAATCTATAGGCAAAATAATTAATATAATTTATAGAAAATAAATTATATAATTATCTTATGATGTGAAAATTAATATAATATTTATATTGTTTTTAATAAATATAAAATAATATATATTATTTGTCCCAAAAAATTAAATATTATATCATCTTCTCTAGGGATATTTGTATCAATATATACTACATCATTACATTTATCTGGATTATTATTATTATTTGAATATGGTGCCAAAAAAAACCATAATAAACCAATAGTAAATACAATAACATGTTTAAATACATTTAATTTAGCATTAATTAATACACATAATCCAAAATAAATAAATATATGCATTAGATTCCAAATACATCCTTTTAATGTTAAAAATGATAGTAATATTTTATTTAATACATCTTTACACGCATAATTATTTCCATACTTTTTTTTTAATCTATCATTATATAATTTAATTAGTATAGAAAATCCAACAAAACATATTGGAATTATTATATATTTATTCATACTAATACTATATATATTATTCACAATCTAATATTATTTTACCAATATGTTCCTTTCTTTCAAAATCCAATTGTGCTAAACTTAAATCAATCAATGGATATATTTTATAAATTTGTGGTTTAATAGAACCATTAAATATTAAAAAACATAGTTCTATAAATTCTTCTTTTGTTGCTAACATACTACCCAATAAATTTAAATGTTTTAAATAAAAATTAGGCCAATATACACTTACTTCCCTCCCAGATATAGCACCACTACAAATATATGTTCCATTTGGTTTTATTACATCTATTAAAGTATTAACTATGTCACCTGCTACAACATCAAAAATAACATCATATAATTCACCACTATTTTCATTTATTAATAATTCTTCTAAATTATAACATTCTCTACTAATAATTTTACATTGTGTAATAGATTCTAATTTCTCTTTTTTATTATTTGATGATAACCCTATAACATTAATATTTTTTAATTTTAATAAATTTAATAACGCAAATCCAACTCCTCCACTAGCTCCGGTTACTAATGTTTTAATATTAGTTGACCATTCTATTCTATTTATCATATGCAATGCTGTCATATATGCTGTTGGAAAAGACGCAAGTTCAAAATAATTTAATTTACAATATGTTGGTACTATAACTATATTTTCAATTGGTACACTACAATAGTGTGAATATCCTCCATTTATTTCACTTCCTAAATATTTACATTGTGTAATAATGTCAATTTTATCACTATAATTATTATAATTTATTACTGGATACACTAAAACCTTTTTACCGATTAACCGTTTATTATCTAAAATATCATATACATATCCAGATATATCCGCCCCTTGAATGATAGGTAATTTAAAATTAGGGTTCCATCCATCTTCACTATCTTTAGAATATAAACCTTTTCGCGTCCATATATCAGTATTATTTATAGAACATGCCATAACTCGTATAATTACATTATCTTTTGTTAATTGTGGCATTACTGTTTTTGTATATTTATAATTATTTATTCCACCATGTTTTATTAATTGTTGACAATTCATTATTTAAATAAATTGATATATCTTTAATATAGTCTATAATAGTCTATATAGTCTATAGTTAAAAATTGAAAAAAATTAGAAAATATTAATAATAATAATTGATTAATACTGATTTACAATAATCTATAAAATCAATTATGTCTAATCAAAATAGCATAGGTGAAATTTTTTATGATGCACAAAGTATAGATTCTATAAGTTATTTTAATTTAGATAAAGATATTATTCCATTACCCTCTCCGTGTCGATTTTTTAAAAGTGTAACTAATAAAACAAATGAAGATTGGGATAAGCTAGATGAAGATATAAAGGAATGGTACGTTTCGGGTTGTCAATTAATGAGAGAAAAATATATAGAACAAAAAAAGGTAGAATTAATAAATCATCCAAATACACCAAGTAATTGGAATGGACCATATCATCTAAAATGTATAAAAACAAATATTTATGACCAAACGCGACGAGCAATCATATTTAAGGATTTTGATGAAGCTATTGATGCTGCTAATAAAAATATTGAATGTAATGGTATAACATTAACTACTAAAGGTTATAGTCTTAGGAAAGGGAAAAAAGACGATTTTAGATTTTTGGAAATACAACAACCCCATGAAACACAAATGACATCAGATAATCAAACATGGACATATGGATCACAAATAATGACTTGGATAAAAAAAAAATGAAAACAAAATGTGTGAATTGAAACAAAACATAATATTATATCAAATATTTTTATATTTATAACTATATTCTATAATAGTCTATATAGTCTATAGTTAAAAATTGAAAAAAATTAGAAAATATTAATAATTAGTGAACCATGAAGTTCTCACTTGACATCTTCCAAATCCAACAACAATTGTCCATTAATGGATATACATTACATGACCATCAAAAAATAGGAGCAAAATGGCTTATAAATCATGAAAAAAAATATAATGGTGGATTACTCGCAGATGAAATGGGGCTGGGGAAAACAATCCAAATTATATCTATGATGATAGCTAATCCACAGACAATTACACTAATTGTATGTCCAGCATCATTAGTAAATCAATGGAAATCAGAAATCACTAAATTTGCTCCAATTATTAATATTCTTGATGATATGACTATTATAGATGATACTAAATATAATGTATATGTTACATCATACAATTCATTACATAGAAAATCTATCATATCTGATTCTAAATATAATAGAATAGTGTGTGACGAAGCTCATTATTTTAGAAATAAAAAATCAAAAACATTTCAAAGACTAAATTCTATAATAAGTGAAAAACGATGGGTATTAACTGGAACACCAATACAAAACTACAAATCTGATATTGAAACATTGTTCAAATTTCTTAGAAGAAAAGGTGATTTAGAACTATTGATACGCAGACACATGTTACGTAGAACACTAAAAAGCGAAAACATCAACCTCCCAGAAATTACATACGATATAGAGTATATTCCAAATCACAATGCGAATTTTGCTAAAATTATACAACAAAATGAATATATGTTTCATTTAGAGAAATTACTTAGACTCAAACAAGCCGCTATTATTCCAACACAAACACTTCGCTCAATGGAAGATAAGTATCAATGCATCCAAAATATGGACGAACTTCAATTGCTAAAACTAAATAAAATTGTAGAAGATGCTAAAAAAAAAGAAGACAAAACAATTATATTCTCTTACTTTAGACTCGAAATAAGATATTTGATTGAAAAATTACAAGATTTTATGAATGTTGGATTCATTGATGGAACCACATCTAAAGAAGACAAAAATGAAATGGTTCAAAGTCATGAATATGATATACTAATTATTCAAATTAATGCGGGTGGAACAGGTCTTAATCTCCAACATTACAATCATATATATTTTACTGGACCACAATGGAATCCAACATTAGAACAACAAGCAATCGCAAGAGTATATCGTATAGGTCAAACTAAAGAAGTCAATATTAAAAGATACATTAATCAAAAAAGTATTGAAACACACATTCAAACTATACAAAAACATAAACTAGAACTTATCAACACATATATTAATCAATAAATATAAACAATAATAGGATAGATATAAATTTTTTTATTCAAATTCTAGTGTTATTGAAAACTTATGTTTATTCAAATTATTATTTGCAGAACATGATAATTCTCTACGCTTTCTACGTTTTTTATCTACACTTAATTCTACCTTTTCTAAATCTATTTTTTCATCCTTTTTCTTCATACCAACCTTTTTACTCTTTTTAACCATATCTTCTTCTCTTTTAATATTTTTATTCATATCTTTATCTATAATATCTAAATGTTTATTTATGTAATCTAATACATTATTCTCTATCGCCCATTTAAAAAAATTTAATTGACCTACTGTTGTTACTATATATTTTTCATCATTATAATAATAATTTATTCTATCTCTTCTACAAAATGGATCAAAATTCTTTTTACTATATGCTTTTAATTGNCCCTTATAATTCAAATAAGTATTAAACTGCTCTTCTACACTTTCATATTTAGCCTTTTTAGTCTTTTGTACCATCTTATTTTTAGGACTTTTATTTAATACCATTTTCTTTTTCGTATTATACAATATTACATTATGCTTTTTAGTATAATTTGTAACAAACCAATCTATAATCCTTAATGACAATTTTGTTTCTCCATTCAAAATTGGTAACAATTTATTAATATTAACTTCATTATAAAATAATTTTAATTTATCCATTATTAACTCTTGACGTGATGATAATTTTGGAAAAACTTTTGATTTTTTTAAATCCATATAACTAAAAAATATGTATTTCTTTAAATACTTTTTAAACAACATTTTTATATTTAATTAGGCTGGAGCCACGTGATCGATAATGGGTTCATGCGGATCATCATCACCATATGGGTCGATCACTTTCACTCTTTCTCCCTTTCCTTCACATGTCAATTTATCTTCTATTAACTTCTTTTCGCACCAAGCCTTCCAGTTCGTCAATTGTTGTTTTTCGTCATCTGAGGCCGTTCCATTCTTCAATTTGACTATTAAATTGTTGTTGAATAGGGCATTATCCAAATTTAGGTCGTCACTAGAGGGGCAAACTATTTCTTTTTTTTTTTCCCCCCCAAACCAGCTTTCTTCTATTACATCACATTTTGGCTTTGGAATATCTTTAATTTTATCGCATTTATAACAGTGAAATTTCCACTCTCGCGTTCGTGCGTTCTCCTGACTTTTCGCGCGGGAACTCGCACCGACTCCATCCACAACCTCTCGGACGTCATGGTAGGGGGAGGTGCTGCCCCCCAAATTGTTTGGAACAACATTTTCTTTTTTTTGAACAGCATTTCTTTTTAGAACAACTTTTTTTCTTTGAGCTGCATTTCTTTTTATTCGAACAACATTTTTTGGAACAACATCTCTTTTTTCTTCTAGAACGTTTTTTTCTACCACCTCCACTAGTACTATAAATATGACTATAAGCATTTGTATTTAATGATTCCATTGGACTTAACATATTATTACCACCTGATAATTGATTTAACATTCCTGAATTGCTATGAAAATTATATGCTGGCGAACCTCCTTTCATATATACTATTATTTAATATTTTTTTTTATAATAGTTAATAATTTATAATTTTGATATTTAATCATATTATTATAACTATTAATAATTTCTTTATTAATATATAGTGTATTATCAAAATTATCCATTTATAAAATTATATTTATTTAATTTGCTTCAATTTTTTTAAATTCATTGTAATCAATAATATTATTATTATGTTTAATACCCAAAAATTCAGGATTATTAATATTAAACGAATAAACAAAATTTTTATCATCTATTAAATAATTTTTACCATTTATAACCTCCATGTGTGTTGCAATATAATCATTTTGTCTCATCTTCTTTTTTCTTCCCCTTTTAGTCAATTCCTTCCCCTTAAAAGGCTCATCGATTCTTCCATATGGTAATTTATTTTCATGACTTTTACAAAATTCACTATTATCTCTTTTTCCTCTTGTACATTGTTTTCCATCTAATTTTCGCCCCATACATTGTAATGTTGGAGGTAAAATTCTACGGTTTCGTTTTTTAACTCCAAATTTAGCACCAATTTTATTAATATCAGAACCATATTGGTCTTTAATATTATTATAATCTAGATTATAATCATCACATAATTGTTTTAAAATCTTATCTAATTCTAAATTAACAAATTTAAAAATTTCATTTGGTATTATTGGTTTTATTTCATTTATATTTATATCCTTTTCTGGCATTTATAATAATTGAATTACATATATTTAAATCAATTTTATAAAAAAAACTCATCTTTAAGTATTTTATTATTATTTATTGTTGTGAACATCCTATATTATGAGGCTCTTCTTCATCATCTATAGTATTAGTATTATTATAATTATTATCATCTTCATCCACTATTATAGTTTCTATAAAACTATCTTTAATTTCTAAATCATCAATTATTGGTAATAATTTTTTTAAATATGTTTTTCTTTGTTCATCTAAATTCATTGGAAATTCAATATCAAATTCAATTATTAAATCACTATTTCCATCCATTCCTTCGCCAATTATTTTTTTATTATTTTTTGGTGTTATACTATCAATATCAACTAATAATTCTCTATTATCCATATGTTTTACAATAAATTTAGTTCCACACAATGCTTCTGATAATAATATTTTTTTTTTAATATGCAAATTATTATTATCACGTCTAAATAAACTATGTTCTTTAATTAAAATTTCAAAAATCATATCTCCTTTTATACCATCAATTTCATCACCACCATTTTCAAACTTAATTTTACTACCATTTTGTAAATCTTTAGTCAAATTTAAATTAATTATTGTTTCTTTTGATATATACTTTTGACCATCACATCTTTTACATTTTTCATTTGGTTTTATATAACTTCCCTTTCCATTACATTTATAACAAGTTGACATTGATTGTGATATCATTCCAGGACCAATTTGTACTACTTTCATTATTTTACCAGTCCCATTACATGAAGCACAATTTACAAATGATGATTTATACATTCCACCAGTACCATCACAATCAGGACACGAACATTTTTTATTAAAAGATATTTTTAAAGATTTTTCATTATAAATATCATCTAATGATACATTGATTTTTTCTAATCGTGAACGTGTTTTAGTTTGTTGGGTAAACATATTTCCAAACATGCCACCCATACCACCCATACCACCCATGCCACCCATACCACCCATACCACCCATGCCACCCATGCCACCATTTTCCCCAAATATATTAGAAAATATATCAAATGGATTAATATTAGGTCCACCCATATTTTTAACTGCATCTAATCCAAATTTATCATAATTAGACCTTTTTTCACTATCACTTAAAATTTCATATGCGGATGATATTTCTTTAAATTTAGTTTCCGCAGCTTCTTTATTATCTTTATTTCTATCTGGATGATGTTTTAAAGCTAATTTACGATAAGCTTTTTTAATTTCAGTTTCATTCGCATCTTTAGATATACCTAATACATCATATAATTTAGTATCTTTAGAAAACATTTATTTATTAAATAAATATTATAAACTTTAAATTAATTTAATTTAACACATTTATTAAATTTTAAATTCTGAATATTAGATTTTAATTTATCATATTCTCCTCCTATTTCAGAAATAAAAGTTGGGATATAATCAGATATTTTACACTCCACTTTATCATATTTATAATTTTCATTATCTGGTTTTGGATTTAATCCAAAAGTAACACCATATACCTTTCGATTATTATTATTATAAGCTTTCACTAATTTACCAGTTTTTAAATCTTGACAATGAAATTTAAGACCTCGTAATCCAATATCATCATACATTCCCTCTACTTTATAAATAGCTGAATTTTCTGGACATGTAAAATCGGTTCTTTCTACATTTTTAGATAAATTTTTGGAATCACCAATGATACCCTTTTTAGTTCCACCAAAATTACCAATTAAATAATTTTCTTTATTATGTATCTTATTTTTATCATATAAATATTGAATTGCTAGAATTTTATTAGTATTTTTATTATAATTTACTACAGCTCCTATTATTGGTTTATTATTTTCAGAAATATAACCATCTATTGATAAATCATTACAATTACTACAACTATTACCAATCATAGTATTTGTTAAAGTCTCATTAATAATAGAAAAATCTTCTAATTTTGATTTCATTTTAGAAAAATCAATTTGAGTATTATCTTCCTTTTCAATTATTTCTTTTTTAATCATTATTTTTTCTCTTTTAAAATTGCTAGTTTTCTTTGTAGATATATCACAATGCGCATTTACACCTTGTAATCCTTTTTTTCCTCTTTGTCCATTTATTCCTTTTTCTCCTTTTTTAGTTATTATATACTGATAATATGTTTTATAAAACAAAAATATGCATAAATTAAATATAAAAAATATAGAAATAATATTTATTATTGTTAATAAATATTTATCATTTATTTGCTTTGATGATATATTAACAATATATGTTACTAAGAATATACTAACAAATATTATCCCAATAGATACATTTCTATATGTTTGCCAACTTATATTATATACTTGTATCTCTTTTTGTTTTTTTATTTCTGGTTTTTTATTTAATCCAATTATATTTTCCATTAATATTAATAAATATTTTAAAAATGAACTATGTTTTTTTACAACATACATTATATCCATAGGTTGAAGATACCGAAAAGTCCCATCCATTTGGACATTTTTTTGTTTTTAAATTTTTATCTATTAAACATACCCTTTTATTTTGTAAATCTTGATTTTGTTTAATTTCTGCTAAATTTAATTTGTACATATTAGATGAATCCATCACTTTTTCATATTCATTACTCTTACTTGTAAATTCTACATTAACTTGTTTATCTAATTTATTTGAAGTTATATAATGTTTAATTGAATTATCAATCGGTTCTATATTATTTATTCTTGTATTACTACAACATAATTTATAATTTTTATCATGATTAAAAAACGTTTCATCAAATAAATTATCATCACAACTATCTTCAGGTGTTTTTTTTATACAATTACAATTTTCATCTTTATCTATTAAAAAACATAATCCATTATTAGCATCGTCATCTTTAAATGTTAAAATATCAGTACCTTCAAGTTTATCTTCTTCTGGAGCTACTGGACAAAATTTCTGTTCATCCATATTCATATTTATTTTATTGTTAGAAGGAGTATTTATAGATAAATCAACTTTATCTATAATTGTTGAACCTCTTAATAATGTATCTTTCAAAATAAAACTACTAGTTTTAAAATGTGTTAGATATTTATCTAAATTTTCATCAATTTTTTGATAATTTATAGCAACAAATTGACATCCAGTTTCAAAAAAATATTCAGGATTATAATTATATGTAAAAAATGTAGATTCATTAGGAGTAACTAATGTCATATTATTTTTATTATAATTTTTTAATGTTTCTCCATCTATTTTTAAAACATCAGAATCTTCATTTGGTATTAATTCTTCATAATTTATTTTTTTAAATTTATCATCTTTCCATGAATAATTTACAAATTCTTCTAATTTTGAATTTATGAAACCTTCGCTAGAAAATATGATTAATTTTTTTTTCAAATATTTCATCTGTACTTGTGACAAATTTACTTTACTATATGTATATTTATTTGATAATAAATATGTCTTAAAATTCTTGTATATAATATCCCGTATTTTATTTAAACAATAAATATTACCATTTGTATTCAAATTTAACATTAAAAAGAATGGGTCATCATAATTATTAACATATCCAGGGTTGAAACATATTATTGACAATAATTTACATAAATCTTCAAATTTTATAGTATTTAATGATAATTTCCATTGTCCAGTTTTTAATCCAGTACCTATAACTGGATTTGCATTAAGCCCCATATTATCATTAAATATATCTACATATATTGAGCGTGCACCATTTTTAATAATTTTTTCTAATATAGATAAATCACAATATTCAAATAATTGATTTTGTCCCATATATGGTCTAAATGCTGTAGATATATAATAATCACATAATTTCGCATTTTTATATTCATCTAAATTTAATTTAGACTCAATTAACATATATGAATTAATCATGTTCATATCATGAATTACTTTAGAAACTCTATATGATTTTGATAAAATATAGGATACATAAATAACTATAAATAATAATATAGATATTAGTATTGTATTTTTATAAACAAGTATATCAGAATTAGAATTGTTTTGTGCCATTAATATTTTAAAATATATAAATTTTAAAATTTATTTATATTTAAAAATAATATTTATATATTATTATAAATGACCGAAAAAATATTAAGTGAATCCAATCATCGATATGTATTATTTCCACTTCAATATACTAAATTATTTGATTTATATAAAAAAGCATTAGCATCCTTTTGGACTGTTGAAGAAATTGACTTATCCAAAGATATAAATGATTGGAATAAGCTTAAATCTGAAGAACAACATTTTATTAAAAATATATTAGCATTTTTTGCTGGTAGTGATGGTATTGTTTTAGAAAATTTAGGAGTAAGATTTATGAATGATATCAAAATACCTGAAGCAGCATGTTTTTATGGATTTCAAATTGCTATGGAAAACATTCATTCAGAAATGTATTCATTATTAATCGATACATATATAAAAGATAATAATGAAAAAACTAGATTATTTAATGCTATAGATACAATTCCATCTGTAGGAAAAAAAGCAAAATGGGCTATAAAATGGATTAATGATGAAAAATCATCGTTTGCTAAAAGAGTTGTCGCTTTTGCAGTTGTTGAAGGAATCTTTTTTTCTGGAAGTTTTTGTTCTATATTTTGGTTAAAAAAAAGAGGTTTAATGTCTGGTTTAACATCCAGTAATGAATTAATTAGTCGCGATGAAGGAATGCATACTGACTTTGCTGTAGCAATTTATTCATTATTAGAAAATAAACTAGAATTTGAAACTATAAAAGAAATTATAGAAGAAGCCGTAAAAATAGAAAAAGAATTTATAATAGATTCTATTCCATGCAAATTAATTGGAATGAACTCTAATTTAATGAGTGAATATATCGAATTTGTTGCTGATAGATTATCATTACAACTTGGTTATGACAAAATATATGGCTCTAAAAATCCTTTTGATTTTATGGAAATGATTTCTTTAGAAGGAAAAACAAACTTTTTTGAAAAACGAGTAATGGATTATTCAAAAGCTAATATTGGAACTGAAAACACAAACAACCATAATTTTGATTTAAACGCCGATTTCTAAACACCTTTAATATATTTCAATAATAACTTTGGTCCAATATCTCTATTTTCTATCAAATCTTTATAAATGCGTGGATAATTAATGTAAATATCTATAATATCCATATTAGTAATATCTGTATGTTCCCAATTTGTTTGTACACTATCTGGAGAAATCATAGATACTCCACTTCTATCTACATTTAAATTTATTTTTTGTTGTTTAAAGTCATTATTTTTAGGATTATAGCTTATGATAATAACATACATACTATTATCATTCGAATCAATCATATGCATTTTTGGGGAACTTGTAAAATTAGTAGGAAAAGTTAGTGTTGGAAAAATCTTTTTTTTATAACTATCTGATGTTTCATTAATCGGATTCCATATTTCTTGTTTAACTATATATTTTAATAGTATTGTATCATTTTTAAAGTCACCATTATTTATCATTTTTTCTGGATATGGAATATCTTTATCACCAATAACCAATTTATCATCACCAAATCCTAATATATGTTCATCTACTGCCTCACACCATTTTTCATCATATTTATATGGAACTAATTCCTCTCTAAATGATGTAGTACATCTAAATAATCTATTTTCAAATTTACACATTTCATTAAATATCGATATGAATGATTCTGGATTGATATATTTTTGTGCAAAAATATGATGATACTCATACGTAAGAGCAAGCGTCATTTGACCAATATATTGTTTCATTTGAGTATCCATTTTAGTAGAATCTATAAATCAATTATTTAGATATAATCTAATAATATGAATAGTATTATATTCAATTTTAATCTATAAGTTAGTCTATAGAATAAAATTGAATCAAACTAATAGATATTACTATAAACAATAGTAAAATACGCTTTACTACCTAAATACAAAAGAAACAATCCAACATGCCATTTCAATTCTACCACATGATTCCAACACAGCTCCCCGAGATGGTTTGGCATGATGAAGAAGCTGAATTTGGTGTTAGAATATCTTTTCGTGCTGCACAACCAGAAAAAAAAAGACCATTACCATATATTCTTGTAGAAAGTAATTATGAAAAAAATGTTCATATGGCAACTATTAAAATATACGAATATATTATGCGAGTAATGACTGAGCTGTTGGAAAAATGTGAGACAAGCAAACAAGAAAAAGAAAAAGTGGAGAAAAAAAAAACAAAATACTGGGCAGAAGACTATGGTCACAAACATTATATGAGCATAGGAACCTGTATTTAAATAATTAGAAATATTAAATAATTAAATAGTTTAAATAGATTTTTTTTGTTTAATCTGTAGTTATACTATTACTATAATGACCATCAGCATGTGTTATTGATTCATTAGAACTATTATCTGGTTCATTAGAACTATTATCTGGTTCATTAGAACTATTATCTGGTTCATTAGAACTATTAGCTGGTTCATTAGAACTATTAGCTGGTTCATCTACTTTATCTTTTTCTTCTAAACCATCTAAATAATGAAATTTAGAATTAAGTGGTGTATCATGTTTTTTATAATAATTTATTTCTTGATATTCTAAATATATTTTTTTTACATCACATACATCTAATATCATTTGTTTATACATAATTAAAATAATCCATGTATTTATTACACTTGGATCAAATCTAAGTATTGTTGGAAATACATACAAAAACATATTTAATACATAATCATATTTATGTCTGTAATTTACCATAAAACTATAACTTGGTTTATATTCATTATGCAATTTATAATATTTATGGAAAAATGTAGTATCATAAATTTTTTGTATTAAATATTCAATATTAATTCCTAAACCGATTGTAATACCATATTGAAACAAAAAAGTTAACATTCCAACATTATAATCATAATCAATATAAAATAACTCGCACAATAAAAATAGTGGAAAACTATACATAAATGTATTTTTTAATACTAATTCACTAACAAACACATATTCTTTTTTTACATTTTCTAGAGACAATTTATTATGTTTAATTTCAGGATAAAATATATCAAAAATTAAACCAAAAACTGAAAATATAATAAAACTTATTAAATAAGTCGAATAAAAATTATACATTAATTATATTAATATACTAATCTTTTAAATATATTTTTAAATATTTATTTAGATGCGGCATCTACTGTAGCCTTTGCTTTTACAGCATCTTCCAATTTAATAGCCTTTTCAAATGCTGCAATAGCAACATCATCCTTTACTGTATCTTTCTCTCCTTTACTTCCTTCATCTTTCCATCCAGATGCATTATATACTTCTCCCATTGTACCATCTTTTATTAAAGACACTAATTTTTCTATATTTTTTTTAGCATCATCTTCGTCGTCGTCATTGGTTGAATCTATTCCAGTTAATACATAATATCCATCTTTTACTGTTTTCCATGGTCCAGGGGCATCCTTTTTATAATCCTGATATTCTCTTAATTTTCTTAAATAATAATTATATAACGTACTTGCCAAATTATTAACCCCAGCCACATCAGCCATTTTATTAGAATAAGCTGATACTGGACCAGTCATATTACTAAATTCAACAAATCCACCTAAACTTGCGGCTCTAGCATCTCGTCCAGCACCTTCAGAACCATATTCTACACATGATTCATGACCAAATTGTGAAGAAGAATTCCAATTAGTATTTTCTGCTAAAAATTTAGGATTACCATTAGTATCTTTTTCCTCTGAATCAACTTTGTGGCATGGGATAGCAGCATAATCAATATAATTTTCAGATGTTTTTCTTAAACAACATACTACAACTAATACTAATATAACTAACAATAATAATGTAAAAAGATTATTTGCTTTTAATAATTTTTTAAAATTTAATTTCATTTATATATATAAACAATATTTTTTTTATTATATATTTAATTTAATGATAAATTTAACTTTTTTTCTTTTATTATAATAATGAAAACAAAAATCAAAAATCCTTTTAACGAAAATGATTTTAATAGTGGTGATGGTATGTTAACATCTGTTTGGGGTCCAAGTATGTGGCATTCATTGCATACAATAAGCTTTAATTATCCAGTTAATCCATCACAAGAAGAAAAAAAAAATTATTATAATTTTTTCTTATCATTAAAAAATATTCTTCCATGTAAATATTGCAGACTTAACTACGTTAAAAATATTAAATCGGTTCCATTAAATATGAATACTATGAAAAATAGATTTACATTATCTAAATGGGTTTACGAATTACACGAAGAAATTAATAAAATGTTAGGAAAAACCTCAAATTTATCATATGATGATGTAAGATTAAGATATGAAATGTTTAGATCAAGATGTTTAGGTAAACCTAAAAAAGTAAAAAAAAGCAAAAAAGAATCTGGTTGTGTTAAACCATTATATGGTAAAAAATCTAAATGTATTATAAATATAGTTCCAAAAAATAAAAAATGTAAATCATTTACTATAGATAAAGAATGTATATTAAAAAATGCTAAATAATATTAATCATCTAATTCTAATACAAATTTTAAAAGTTTATCAGTAAATCCATAATGACATCCATTAGGCTTTGATTTTGGAACACTTCTATTTGTCATATTATTTTTATGTGCTAATGATACTATTATATCTTCCCAACTAATTTCTTTAAATTTAGATATATCTATATTATTAAATATAGTTTCACACTCATTTATATTAGAATCATCGAAGAAACATGCTTCATTTAATATACTTTTATAAAAACATAATGTTGCTGGACTAACAGATTTTCCAAGTTTAGTTGTTATTGCTGGTGCGTTCATATATGAGATAACGTGTGTAATACTTAAACTCGCCAAATATCTTACTCCTACCATTTTATTATTATTTTGCAATAGATTATTAACTCTATTATTTATACTATTTGGAAAATAATAATCATCATCATCCATAAAAACAATTATATCATTTTTTGCTAATTTACAAGCATTATTTCTTGCGTTTCCTATAGTCATTAATTCATTAACATGATAATAACTAATATTCATTTTTTCTCTTTCTTCTAATGGTGGTAAATATTGTTCTACATCTTCATCATCATTGCTAGTATCATATATTAGCCATTCTATTTTATCTTTTGGATAATTAGATGTATTATAATTATACGTAGCAAGACTAAACATATTTCTTCTATTATGTGTTAATGTAATGCATGTAATATTTGGTAAATCATCATTTGATACAATTATAGATTCTGGTTTTCCTTTTGTTCTAACTATTTTTAAATGTTCTACCATTAATTCCTTAAATAAAATATTATTCATATTATGAATTTTTAATGCGTTTTTTCTAGAATTTTCACCCATCAATTCCAATGTTTTACTATTTATATTCATTATTTTAGATATTACACTTTTTAAATCATTACTATCATAATCATATTTAGAACCCAAAAAATGCGTTAATTTCTTTTTTTTTCCTTTTACTGAAAAACAATCATCAATACTTACTATTTCATTCATCGGTCCACCATTAATAATTAAAGGTATAGATTTTGATAAAGCACATTGATTAATATTGTAACAAAAACTATCAATTACATTTAAACATATATGAATCCCACATTTATTAAATAAATTCTCAAATTCATGCTCTTTTAATTCACCACAATAATTAATATTAGCTTGATTTTTTTTTACATTAAACAAATGACCATTAATTATATTTAAATTTGGAAAATTATCATCCCAAGAATCTATAATTTTTTTATAATCTGTATATTTATCATCATAACAATATAATAAATATTCATTATAATCTTTTTCAACCGAATTATATAAATCTGTACTTCTCCACCCAATATATTTAATTTTATCTTCGCTCACATATGACTTAAATATTTCTTGAATATATTTAGTTTTGGCTAATATTAAATCAAAGTTATGAAGATGATTAATCCATTCTTTAAAAAATGTATGCTGATTTGGTAATAGTATATTATATTTTGAATATCCACATAATACATTATTTATACATCCAAAAAATATATTTATAGAAGCATTTTCACATTTATAATTATTACAATCAACAAGTTTTACATCAATCTTATCCTTTATTTTCTTAAATAAAAAAGACACAATATTAGCATCTGTTTTAGAATTCATATCATCATTATTTATTATAAAATTAACCTTCATAATTAATAGTTTAATAAAAATTCTTTATGTTTATTTATTAATATATTTATTCATCTTTATCTCCATCTTTAGCATCTTTATCTTCTTCTTCAGCATCTTTATCTTCATCATTGGATTCTTCCACATCATCTTTATCTTCATCATTAGATTCTTCAGCATCTTTATCTTCATCTTTATCTTCATCTTTATCTTCATCTTCATCTTTAGATTCTTCTTTAATTTTATTGCATATTGACATAGCATTTGTGACTAAATCCTCATCAAACCCTTTCTTTTGTAATAATTCTAAAGCTATATGTTGATCTGAAGCACCTTTTTCTAATATATATGGATATTGTATTTCATTAACTTCATTTCTTTTTATTGGTATTTTGTAATTGATAAATTTATTGTTATCTTCTAATTTTGTTAAATATGAAAAATGAGTTGTTATAATTGAAACAGAATTATTATATTCTGATAATTTATTACATATAGCATAAGCACCAGATATACCTTCTTCTGGATTTGTGCTACTAAATATTTCATCCATAACTATAAACGAAAAATCATGGTCACCCAAATCTTTTAATTTATTTAAATGGTCTCTTGATCTATGCATTTCTGCTTCAAACAAAGATTCTTTATTCTTACAATCTGGAATATTTAAATATGTATTTATTAATGACATAGGCGAAATACGAGCTTCTTTAGAAAATGATATACCTAAAGTTTGGGAAAATAATAGTGATAAACTAATTGCTTTAATAAATGTAGATTTACCACCAGCATTTGGTCCAGTTAAAATTATATTATTAGGATTTTCTCCACCAATATTAATTGAATTTGATACTATATTAGTTGAACTATTATTTTTAGATAAATATGGATGCCATAATCCTTCAAAGTTTAGTAGAGGTGAATTACTATTCTCATATCGTGTATAACATATTTTATAATTCTTTTCATTAAATTCTTTTACTAATTTTACAATTGATAAATAAGCATCAATTTCTCCTATATTTTTAAAATACTCTTTATATTTTTCAACATCTAATTTTTCAATATTTTTATAACACACTAATATTTTTCCTTTATTTGATAACATTGTTGGCTTATTTTTAAATATTATATTATTCAATGTACTATTAATTGGGGTAATATCATCTCGTTTAAATAATTCTTTCGTTAACTTAAATAAATCATTGCTTTCATTTATAAATGTATTTAATTTATTAAGTTTTTCATGCAATATATTAATTACATTGTAATTATTTTTTGCTACTTTTATAGTATTCATAAAGTTCTGAAAATAAATAATTATTGATAATATTATCGAAAAATATTTGGTTACATTAGAATTTTTATTTGTACTCATTAAATTAAATCCTCCCAAAATACTTACCTTAAATATTTCAAAATATGATTTAAAACTAAACTTTATTCCAGCAAAAAAGTATAGATATAAATATGGTAATATAAAAAATATTAGTGGAGATAATACACCATACATAGGAGCAAAGAATATAGTAAACATCGAATAAATAGACATAATGTCTTCATTATTATTTAACATTTTGAGATAATTATTAGTAAAATAAACACTATCAATTATTTTTAATTCTTCTGGTGATTTTTCCCTTAATATCCATAATACTTCTTCTTCTAATTCTTTTAGTATTATCAATTTATCTTCAATTTTCTTTATTAAATCGCTATTAAAATTATTAAGTATATTTTGTCTTGACTTTAATATATCAATATCTTTTGTTGGTGTTTCTAACATATTTTTAATAAATATGTGTCCAAAAATAGTAGTTGTTTTATTTATTACATTAAATACAGATTCATCATCTGCTACATTTCCATTAAATACTTCTAAATCACTAAATACATTTTCTTCTACAACATATTGTTTATTATCTAAACATGATATTTTTTTTACTGTTTTTTCATTAAGTTCAGCTGATGGATTTGGTTTTAATAATTCATCGATTGTTGGTTTTGGTGCTTTTTCTTCTTTTTTTAATTCGCAAGTATCAAATCCGTTTGAATACATTTTACAAATACTAAACATTTTGAATTAATGTAATGTATTTATTTACAAATTATAACGAATAAAAAAAACTATTTAAACTTTTATTTAGTATATTATATAATGTTTGAAACAAATAATACTATTTTCTTAATAAATAAAACGGAATGTGAAAGCAATAAATATTATTATACTAAATGTAAATATTTAAGCAACCAAACTATAAATAATAATAATTTTAACAAACATCTAAAAGAAGCTCATATGCATGCAAATAAAACACTATTAAATATAAAATATTAAATATTTTATTATATTATATTAGATGAGTTGTGATGGAAAAAAAAAAGGTGAATGCCTTAAAAGTGGATTGTGTGAATGGGAATTAAGAACACTTGTTGGTCAAAGCAAAAGAAAAGGCTTTTGTATTCATAAAAAATCTAGTTCTCGACTTTCCCCCAAGAAAGAAACAAATACGTTTAAAGCAAAAAAAAATTGGAATAGAGTTCTTTCTAAACTTAGAAAATCAAACAAAGCAAAAAAGAATTGGAATAAAGCTCTTTCTAAAATTAGAAAATCAAACAAAGTAAAAAAAAATTGGAATAAAGCTATGTCTAAAATTAGAAAATCATACAAAGCAAAAAAAAATTGGAATAAAGCTATGTCTAATGTTAGAAGAAGAAAACCTATAACTATTTATTATAATCAATTAAATAATTTCCCTGTCTTCCAAAATATGTCAAGTAATACAAGTGAAGGAAATAATGGCAACTCATTTGGGGAATCTCCATTTATTTATCCTCTTGTAAAAGATTGGAGTGCTAAAACAGATGATTTTGTATTGTTAAACACTATATTAGATACTTCAACATCTAAATTATCATTAAAGACGCTATACAAATCCATTAGAAATGTGACAAAAAGAAAACTAGTTACTTTAATAAACATCTGCTTAAGATTAGGTGTTGAATTAGAATCTGGATTATGGATTTATTTAACCCATGAATACTTTAATAGAATAAAAGACATTAAATTGAAAGAAAGTGAAACACTCCCAGACATTATGAAAGTGGAATTATACAATGATGACTTAGCTGACTATATTTATGAGAATTTTAGTGATGAATATAAAATAGTTAAATATTTAGAAAATAGTAAAGATTCAAATATAGAATTAACACCTAAAATAATTGAATCGATATACACTGGTTCTTCTCTTTCTCCATTTCAATCGAGCTCACTTATCAAGGATAATAAATTATTCATTTGGCTCCTCTTTTTCTCAAAAAAAAAAGGGAAAAGTGGATATCCTAATGGAAATGTTATAATACCATCATTGGTCACATCCATCGGATACGGTGCCTTTTTTGGGTGCAACATGATCACCGGAATTACACTTCCAGACTCAGTTTCTTCCATCGGGATAAATGCTTTCAAAGGATGCTTCTCGTTGACAAACATCACCATCCCCGACTCTGTCAAGACTATCAAATATGGTGCTTTCAATAAATGTAATTCACTAAGAAGCATTGTATTATCAAAGTCAATAACTACCATAAATGATGAAACTTTTGCGAATTGTAGTTCATTGACAACCATCACCATCCCAGATTCGGTTACATCCATCGAGCGGAGTGCTTTTGGTGGATGCAGCTCATTGACAAGCATCACCATCCCAGGATCAGTAACTAATATTAAACCGACTGCTTTCGGGAAATGCATCTCATTGATAAGCATAACCATCCCAGACAGTGTTACATACATTGGGAATGACGCTTTCTATGGATGCAGGAATTTGGAAAGAATCACCATACCTAACTCTGTAAAGACATTAGGTTTTAGTCTTTTAGGATTCTGCTCTGCGTTAACAAAACTTGTTATTCCAGATTCTATCACATTGATTCCTGAAGAACTTTGTATACTATGTATTAGATTAAATTCTGTTACAATTCCATCATCTGTTACAATTATTGAAAAAAAAGCTTTTTATGGATGTAAGTCCTTGACAAACATAACAATCCCAAATTCAGTCGTCCATATTAAAGAAGGTGCTTTCCAGGGTTGTACTTCATTAAAGACCATAACAATTCCGGATTCAGTAAAAATAATTGAAAAAAATGCTTTTAAGGGATGTAAGCAGTTAAAAGAACAACTGAGCCAAAAATATGGCATGAAAACTATGAATTTGTGGTTTGGTCGTTAAATAGTATAAATAAAGTGATTCTTTTGGGTATTCCAGGTTTAATATTCTTAAACAAATTATATTCTATTATTAAAATATTTAATAATATTATATGAATTGTGATGGGAAAAAAAAAGGCGAATGCCTTAAAAGTGGATTGTGTGAATGGGAATTAAGAACGCTAGTGGGTAAAAGCAAAAGAAAAGGCTTTTGTATTAATAAAAAATCTAAATCAAAAAAAAAGTGGCAAAAAGCTTTTTCTAAAATAAAAAAATCAAACAAAGCAAAAAAAAATTGGAATAAAGCTATGTCTAATGTTAGAAGAAGAAAACCTATAACTATTTATTTTAATCAGTTAAATAATTTCCCAGCCGTTCAAAATATGTCAAGTAATACAAGCGAAGGAAATAATGGCGAATCATTCGGTGAATCTCCATTAATTTATCCTCTTGTAAAAGATTGGAATGCTAAAACAGAAGATTTTGTATTGTTAAACACTATATTAGATACATCAACATCTAAATCAACATTAAAGACATTATACGAATCCATTACAAATGTCAAAAAAAAAAAACTAATTACTTTAATAAACATATGTCTTAGATTAGGAGTTGAATTAGAATCTGAATTATGGATTTATTTAACTCAAAACTACTTTAATAGAATAAAAGACATTAAATTGAAAGAAAGTAAAACCCTCCTAGACATAATGAAAGTGGAATTATATAATGACGACTTAGCTGACTATATTTATGAGAAATTTAGCGATGAATATAAATTAGTTAGATATATAGAAAATAGCAAAGATCCAAATACAGAATTAACACAAGAAACAACTGATAACTTTATACATGATCAAGTAGAAAGAGGTCCAATACAAAGTTGGTTTGGAGAATTGTACACGGAAAAAAAGGGTTCTATTGGACTAAAAAGATATGGTGGCGTAAGAGTTCCACCTAATGGAAATGTTGTAATACCATACTTAATAACATCTATCGGTGCCGATGCTTTCAATGATTGTAATATGATGACTGGAATTACAATTCCAAATTCCGTTACATCTATTAGTAAAAGGGCTTTTAAATATTGTAAATCATTAGAAAATATTATTATACCAGATTCAGTTAAAACTATTGCAAATCAAGCTTTCTCGACTTGCTGGTCGTTAAAAAATATTACTATCTCAAATTCGGTTACAAAGATTGAACAATACACTTTTGATGAATGTGTTTCATTAGAAAGATTAAATATTCCAGAATCGGTGACTACCATCGGAGATGGTGCTTTCTCAACATGCACCTCGTTGAAAAATGTAACCATCCCCGACTCAGTCACCACCATCGAATACGGTGCNTTCTGGAAGTGCCAGTCATTGGAAAGCATCATCATCCCAGACTCGGTAACTAAAATCGGAAATAATACTTTCTATGACTGTCGTAAGTTAAAAAATGTAACCATCTCAAACTCACTAACTAAAATCCCTCTATACGCTTTCGAGAAATGCAAAGCGTTGAAAAGAATCACCATCCCAGACTCGGTCACCAATATTGGAAATGGTGCTTTCTCTTACTGCAGATCGTTGGAAAGCATCACCATCCCAGACTCGGTAACTATTATTGGAAAAAAGGCTTTTAAATACTGCACTTCATTAAAGAGCATAACAATTCCTGATTCAGTCGTTCATATTAAAGAAGAAGCATTCCATTTTTGTACTTCATTAACTACCATAACAATTCCACCTTCAGTAAAAAAAATTGATAAAAATGCTTTCGATGGATGCTCCTCATTAAGAAGTATAAATAAGAGTGAATCGTCTTCTTTTCACAAGGATGCTTTTCCTAGAAGATTTGATGCTTAATACACAATTATATCCTACTATTAAAATATTAAATTTAAATATTAATATTAAAATATTTAATAATATTATATGAGCTGTAATGGGAAAAAAAAAGGTGAATGCATTAAAAGTGATGAATGTGAATGGGAATTAAGAACACTGGTTGGTAAAAGCAAAAGAAAAGGCTTTTGTATTAATAAAAAATCTAGTTCTCGACTATCTCCCAAGAAAGAAATAAATACGTTTAAATCAAAAAAAAAGTGGCAAAAAGCTCTTTCTAAAATTAGAAAATCAAACAAAGCAAAAAAAAATTGGAATAAAGCTATTTCTAATGTTAGAAGAAGAAAATCTATAACTATTTATTATAATCAGTTAAATAATTTCCCTGTCTTTCAAAATATGTCAAGTAATACAAATGAAGGAAATAATGCCAACTCATTTGGGGAATCTCCATTTATTTATCCGCTTGTAAAAGATTGGAATGCTAAAACAGAAGATTTTGTATTGTTAAACACTATATTAGATACATCAACATCTAAATCAACATTAAAGACACTATACGAATCCATTACAAATGTCACAAAAAGAAAATTAATTACTTTGATAAACATCTGCTTGAGATTAGGTTTTGAATTAGAATCTGAATTATGGATTTATTTAACTCAACTATACTTTAATAAAACAAACTCTATTAAATCGAAAGATAGTAAAACCCACCTAGACATAATGAAATTGGAATTATACAATGATGACTTAGCTGACTATATTTATGAGAATTTTAGCGATGAATATAAATTAGTTAAATATTTAGAAAATAGCGATGATTCACCTACAGAAGTAACACACTCTATTATTGATTCAATATATAGTATTAAAAAAATAAAAGAAAGATCTTCCTGGCACCCCTTGCCCATGCTTCTGGCGCGCGCCCAGACAGGTTACAAATTTGAAGCGCAACAATTAATTAAAAGATATGGTGGAGTAGCGACTCCTCCATATGGAAATGTTATAATACCATCCTTTATAACATCTATAGGGGTCGATGCTTTCAATGATTGTAACATGATGACTGGAATTACAATTCCAAATTCTGTTACATCTATTGGTAAAAGGGCTTTCAAATATTGTAAATCATTGAAGAATATTATTATACCAAATTCAGTTAAAACCATTGGAGAGTATGCTTTCTCAAGATGCAAATCATTAAAAAACATAACTATTCCAAATTCTATTACAGAGATTGAAATAGGAACATTTGATGAATGTGTTTCATTAGAAAGATTCAATATTCCAGAATCGATAACCACAATAGGTGTGACAGCTTTCCATGCATGCATCTCACTGGAAAGAATTACCATCCCTAATTCCGTCAAGAAAATAGACGCGGAAGCTTTCTTTAGCTGTAGTTCTTTAAAAAGAATCACAATACCAGACTCAGTTGACACCATCGGAGAGAGTGCTTTCCGAAGATGCAGTTCGTTTGTAAGCATAACACTTCCACAATCTATCACTAGCATCGAAAACTATACTTTCGCTGAATGCCATTCCTTGACAAGCATTACCATCCCCGACTCGGTCACCACCATCGGTATCGGTGCTTTCGTTTGGTGCTCCTCGTTGAAATCGGTTACCATCCCAGACTCAGTCACCAAAATCGGGAAGGGGGCTTTCCAAGGATGTAAAAACTTATCAAGCATCAACATCCCAGTCTCGGTCACCACTATCGGGTTTGATGCTTTTAAGGGATGTACTTCATTAGACAGCAGAATAAGTTATATCACTCACTATTAATTTATTAATAATTTATTTAAAGTTAATTAAATTTAACATATTATTTATGAATCTATCTATTTTTATATTTTTATCTTTTATTTCTGTAAATAATGCTCATATATATTCTACATGCGAAGAATATAATAATTTAAATTCATGTATAATGAATCCATTATGTCAATGGTGTAATAGTTCAAATACTACTTTAAATACTAGTGGAATATGTCATCCAAATACAAATTGTTTTTATAATAATAGTAATTGTATAAGTAATAATGATTTTAATTATGTGTGTGATGTTTTTTATGTATTTTTTATTATGTCTATGTTATTTGTATTAATATGTTGTAATTTGTATATATCATATAATACAAAAAAAATATTAGATAAATATTTTGATGATAAACAAAATGATGCTATAAATGAACGCTACAAAGAAAAAGCTTTAATAATAACTATAATAAATATTCTATTATTTGTACCACCATTAATATTTTGGATTATTGGTAGTATAGCATTTATATACTATTTTATATGCATAATATCATTAGTAAGTTTTATGTATTGTAGTATGATTACAACAAATGTATCAAAAAAAGATTATATTAGAATAAATTAATATATATTATAATATTATAATGAAAAATAAATTAAAATTTAATTCAAAAAAAAAAAATAAATATTTAAAAGGTGGTTCTAATCCATTTTTAACCAACGACAATCTCAATGAAAATCCATTTTTAACCAATGACAATCTCAATGAAAATCCATTTTTAACCAATGACAATCTCAATGAAAATCCAGGACAAAATCCATTTGGAGTCTCTGGTCCAGGACCAGAAGATAATGGACCACCACCAGCACCAGGACAAAATCCATTTGGAGATTCTGGTCCTGGACCAGAAGATAATGGACCACCACCAGCACCAGGACAAGAAAGTAATAGTATGCCTATCAAATCTAAAATAAATATTTTAGAATCTCCAAATTATACAGAAAATGAAACATGCAACAAAATTTTATTACCAGCCATTAGTGATGATGAAGAATTATAATTTTATTTCATTTAAATCTGTTATTTCTAAATTATCAATTAAATCATTAGAACCTCCACTAATAGAATTTGTTGATGTTAAATTTACTTCTGATAAAGAGTTATCTAAACTAGTAGGTGTTAAATTTACTTCTGATAAAGAGTTATCTAAACTAGTAGGTGTTAAATTTACTT
>JGI24005J15628_10000400_pt1 | contig 25189 bp, 31 predicted proteins | sample LinPmetageLP40_FD_15628 | JGI IMG/M metagenome (IMG submission 15628)
CTATCCCCTGATAACTACCCTAACCTATTGTTTTAGTTACATTTTAATCAATGGTTAATGTGTACAGAGAAGTGTATTTTAGCGTAGGAATTTAGTCAAGTGTGCTGGAATTATGGCTAGAGATTTTAATGTAAAGAACTGAAATAAAGTACCCACACTCCATCTCTCACTATTTACCTAACGTTTAACTTTAGCACCCCAATCAATTTAGAAGTTCAGATATAATCAAATCTTTATAATAAGCTAATCCCTAAGATGATACGAAAGCTAATACTTGCACTCCTCCTCACTCTTCCTACACTTGCTTTTGCTATAGATTTAGAGGGTTTCTACATTACGGCGAAAGGTGGTGCATCTAAAACGTTTAATACAGGAGTGACGAGTTTTAATGCTCCCTTCGGGAATCTTATTACTTTACAAAATGAAGATTTAGGTACAGGCAGTGCGTTTGGGTTTAGTGTCGGTAAATACCTAACCGATAGCTTTAGACTAGAACTAGAAGCTATCAAAAGAACAGGTTATGAATATGATGTTAGGGATAGTCGCCAACCTCTATTCACTGATGAAGCAAAAATTCAGACAGAGGCTTTATTTATCAATGGCTTTTATGACTTCCAACCTTTTACCATGAGTAATACCGCTATTACCCCTTATCTAGGGGGTGGTCTGGGAATCTCAAGAAATAAGATGGGTACAACTGTGGTACATAACAATGGGATTCCTAATGGCGAGGCATTTAGTGGTAATACCATTAATCAGTTTGCCTATAAACTCTCTGCAGGGACTTTAGTTAGCTTAACCGAGCAGCTGTCTTTAGATGTGAATTACCAGTATGTCAATTTAGGGGCATTTAAAGGGGGTACTGAAGTTTTATTTAATGGAGTTTTTAATAATACCTTGCAAAGAGGATTTAACGGCGGTGACATCAAAACGCAAGAACTGATGGTGGGACTGCAATATACATTTAAATAGTGCGATGTTTTTTAAGACTTAACATAAAGAAATAATCCGTAGTATTATCTTTACCCCTCCCCTTAGGAGGGGATGCTCTATCCCCTGATAACTACCCTAACCTATTGTTTTAGTTACATTTTAATCAATGGTTAATGTGTACTAACAAGTGTATTTTAGCGTGGGAATTTAGTCAAGTGTGACGTTATTGTGCCCAAAATTAATGCGTATTAGTTTGAAAAAATAATTGAAATGGTGGAGCTGGGGTGAACCATCATTCACTTTTATGATGTCTAGTGATGTCTAACATACCTCCAAATCCCTACTAAAACTGTTACTTACTACTCTATGTTGTCTAATTGTGTCTAGCTCTATCTACTGCCAAAGATATTACTATGGTATTACCAGTCTTTTTCTATGCTTTTAGAACCGAGTATTCCGCTCCACAAACTGTAAGCTACCTTCATCCTACTTGGAGTAATTTTGCTCAAGATAGGATAAGCCTCGCTATTTCTAAATTCGCTTTTTAAGCGCTGAAGTAAGTCGTATTAAGCCTGGGCTATATTGCCCCTTAGGTACACGAGCGCGAATAATAAAGAACTCCTCGGTTTGGGTTGCCCTGTTTAATGCTGCATGCAACTCATCTTCCGAGTTACATAACAAACCAACGCCAACTCCAAATGCCCTAGGCAGCTCTTCCGATCTGAGGGCTGGAATATCGTTGAATGGGCCATCATCCATAGGTCGTTGTGTACCATAACCCTCATTGTCAACAACGATCACAATCGGCTTTACTCCGTGATATGTCGCGCTAAGTAACTCTAAACCAGTCATCAAAAATGCGCCGTCTCCAACTAAAACCATAGGTCTTAGGGAAGGATCTGCTTTAGCAGCACCTAAGGCCGCAGGAACGGCATATCCCATAGTGGCATAGTAGCCACTTGCAAGCATCAATGATTGGGCGGGCAATTCTACAGAGCCAAAAAGGCAATCACCTGGATCAACAATGAGGCGAATTTTTTCATCAAGAAAAGAAGCAACGCACTCCATCAATCTTACGACTGACAAGCCCTTTCCCTGGGCTGCTGTAAAAGAATATTGTTTGTGCGCGATTTGGCCATACCCCCGATAACCTGCATCAGATGCAGCCTGAATTAGAGCTGGCAAAAAGGCCCAAAGTGGAACATCCTGGTACGTATGAAAACCAATGTTGACATGGGTATCAGTACACTCAATCANGTGCCCTCTATCCAGATGGTCAGTAAATCCACCCATGNCTATATCGGAAAACAGAACACCAAATGAGATTAATGGCTTAGCATTCTCAACCTTCTGGATAACCATCTCTGAGCTTACTGCCCCCATATAAACACCCAACGCAAGTGGATGCGTTTCAGGAATTACACCCTTAGATAGTGAGGTAGTAGCAATAGGTACTTCAAAATTTTCTGCAAATGACAATAACTCTTTTTGCAGCCCCCTTCTTACAGCCATTACGCCAGCTATTACAACAGCATCTCCAGCGCCATTGCCAGCCAATAATTCTAAGGTTTCAGAGACAGCTAGCTCTAAACGTTTTGGATCTACTTTCGGTAACTCAATGAGTAAATCAGCATCTCTATCGGGAACAGGCACATCAACCATATCCCGTGGAATCTCGATATAACCAGGTCGCTGAGTGGCAATCATCTTGGCAATAACCCGATCAATTTCTTCGGTAATGGTTAAGGGGTTTGTTAGTACAGCCTGAGCAATGGTGACATCCTTAAATACCTCAAGCTGGGTATCAAAATTTTTCACCTTATGGTGAATCAACGGGTCCCCTTTTCGCTCGGCTAAACCGGGGGCACCACTAAGAATCAGGAGTGGTACATTTTCAGCCCAAGCGCCTGCAGTCGCATTAACTACCTTGAATCCCCCAACCGAATAGGTCACCGCACAAACACCAAAACCACGAAGTCGCGCATAAGCCTCTGCTGCAAATGCCCCACCCTGCTCATCTGCCGTTACTAGCATTGGAAACCCATGATGAGAAAGACGATCAAATAGTTTTAACGCATAGTCCCCAACAATACCAAACCCCTCATCTACGCCAAGCTGTTTAAAGCGGCGAATCAGAAATTCTGGAATAGTTGTCATGTTAAGTGAAGACATTAACTTTAGCCCTGTTCTTTATGAATTCAATAATGATAACGAACTTATTCCACACAAGTGAACTGCTGTCAATTTAGGCCTCGACCTGGTAAAGGTGAATCAAATCCAACTCTGTGCGTTCGGGCGTTTCCGTAATGAGGTCAGAGATTGAATCATTGAATTTTGCAAAGAAAGGCATACTGTAAACATCAGCGGCAATTTGCTTTTCAGTGAAGACCCCGATACCCCGGATAAGCCCGCTCGCAGGATCTCCTGTGATGAGTATCAAACGGTCGGCAGGTACTGCCTCTTGAAAAGCCTGGGCAAATTCACTATAGGCAGCGAGAACATCCGCATATTTGCCGGGCTTTGCGTGCATAGTGAATTCAATAATCGATTCCATGGTTATCTCCTTTTATATTAAATGAGCTAATATTATAAATGGATATGGATTTAGTGGTCAATACTAACAATTCTCATTTAGATTTGGGTTAGTGATAAGCAATATCCACTCGGCTCGACAAACTTCTGAGTAACCGCCGGTAATGGTGCCCTCGGCACAATTCGAACGTGCGACCCTCCCCTTAGGAGGGGGATGCTCTATCCCCTGATAACTACCCTAACCTATTGTTTTAGTTAAATTTTAATCAATGGTTAATGTGTTTTTTTAGTATATAAGATTAAATCAGATTTGTGTTTATATTCTTTAAATTTTTTTGGAATGAATCTAACTCCTCACCTAATATTTTTTTCACTTGTTCTTGAGCTTTGCTCCAATGAGGAAATACTTTACTCAAAACCTTATTGCCTTTTGCAGTTAAATTAATATATGTAAACCTTCCATCCGAACCCGTATTTGATTTTACCCATCCTGCTTTTTTTAGAACGTTAAGGTTTCTGGTTAATGTAGTTCTCTCCATCTTTAATAGATTTGATATCTTATTAATTGATCCATCATCAACTTGAGATATTGTGACTAAAATGGATACTTGATTTGCATTTATTTTTTCACCAGATGCTTTGAGGTGCTTGTTATATATTTGTGAAATATTTCTTGATGATTGTCTCATGCTAGCGCATAAGCAATTTGTGAGTTCTAACCTTTTTTTACTCTCTATATCCATATAACTTGTTTACAAATTTTAATAATTATTATACAGTATACTATTAAGTGTATATACACTTATTTAGAGGATTAAAAATTGAAATCAATAAAAAAATTTAATTTAAGCGATAGAACATTCATCAGATATACCGAACAAGGATCTGGTCAGCCTTTACTTTTGCTGCATACCATTAGAAATAGATTAGAGTACTCAGATCTATTAATACCTTATCTGACTAAAAAATTTAAAGTCTATGTTATCGACTTACCCGGTCATGGTGACTCCCCCATCAATAAAAAAACAAACTATGACCAAGGGTTTTTAACTGACTCCATTGTGTCATTTATTGAAGATTTAAATTTAAAAAATTTAACTATTGTAGGTGAATCGATTGGAGCTGTTTTAGCTGCAACAATTGCTAAAAAAATACCTAGCCGAATTAAAAAAATATTTTGTTTCAATGCTTATGACTATGACAAAAGGTTTGCACAAGGTGTGATGAGAGGAAATTTTATGGCTACTTTTTTACTATTCCATGTCAGCCTTCCCCTTGGGTTGGGTGTATTTTTTGCCAAATTAGAATCCTTTCCTACGTTATGGATGATTTTCCGAGGAGGGGTTCATAAGAAATCTGCTATTACAAGCGAATATATAAAGCTTTTATGCACATCAACAAAGAAACCTGGGTTTATTTACCATGAGAGGAATGTATTTCAGAACCACAAATCTTGGTTAAATGATGGATCTTTATATCAGGGTCTGAAGACACCAGTGAATTTAATTTACGGAGAAAGTGATTGGTCTAAACAAGATGAAAAATTAAATACAATGAAGGCATTAGGACTCAGTTCCTTTCACACAATGAATGAAACAGGTCATTTTTCTTTTTTGGAATCGCCTAAAGAAGTATCTGAAATTATTTTAAGTTAACTATCAATAAGGAACATTCATGGAAAAAGTCGCATTTATAAGTGGAGCAAATCGAGGGATTGGTTTTGAGACATCAAAAAAATTAGCTGAACAAGGTATAAAAGTTATATTAGGTTCAAGAGATATGGATAAGGGTAAAAAGGCTTTAGAAGAATTAGCAGCCCAAGGGATTGAGGCTGACTTAATTCAATATGATGCCGCAGATCTTGAAGCGCCTCAAAAGATTTATGATTACATTTCAGAGAAATATAACAAGTTAGATATTTTAGTAAATAATGCAGGTGTGCTTTTAACAGGAAAACTATTCGTTACTAACAGTACAACTGTTTCAGATAAAGACATAAAAGAAACATTCCAAACGAATCTTTTTTCTGTCATCTCTCTTACACAAGCTTTACTGCCGCTCATAAAAAAATCTGAAGCGGGAAGAATAGTAAATGTTTCAACAATTTTGAGCTCTTTAACACTTCATTCAGCTAAGGATTCTCCGATTGCACCGGCAAAAGAATTTGCATATAACGCCTCGAAAACAGCACTTAATGCATTTACAATTCATCTTGCATTAGAATTAAAAGATACAAATATAAAAGTTAATTCGGGACATCCAGGATGGGTAAAAACAGAATTGGGTGGTCCAAATGCCCCCATGGAAGTAAAAGATAGTTACGAAACTTCATTGTATTTGGCCACACTAGACAAGGATGGTCCAAGCGGAGGTTTGTTTCATAAAGAAGAAACTTTACCTTGGTAACTAATCGATTCTAGAGTCAAAAACCTTCATTAGGAATTAAATAGTAGTGGTGCCCTCGGCACGATTCGAACGTGCGACCCTCCCCTTAGGAGGGGGATGCTCTATCCCCTAATACTACCCTAACCTATTGTTTTAGTTACACTTTAATCAATAGTTAATGTGTATTAATCAGTGTATTTTAGCGTGTGAATTTAGTCAAGTATGATGTTATTGTGCCCAGTATTTAGAGCTTAAAAATTTAACTAGTAGTTTTTTGTTTAATAGATTCAATCCAATTTTTAAAGTCACTTTCATTTGACAAACCTTGTCGTTTTAAAATTCTAATAATATCAATTCCACAAATTAATATAATCGGTCTATCGTCATCAGCAATTTCTTTTTGAATCTGCGTTGAAAAACTTGATGAAGTAATAAAAATACCAATATCACTATCTTTCAATCTTGATATTAGCCTCATCAAAGGCTTAACTCCTATATTACCTTTCCAAAATTTTGCTTCTACAGAAACATCTAGTGAAACTTTATGGTCTGAATGTCCAAGGTAATATTTCCCCATAACATCGCGTCCTTGATCTTTTGCTTTTGGCGTAACCGTGAGGTCTTTGAAGTTTGGACTTAAATATTTAACAATTTCTAGAGCCGCAAACTCAAACTCTCTATCGTTTAATTCATTTTTTAATAAATTTAAATTTAATTCTTCCTCATTATTGATTGGCTTTTGATCTTTATCTAACCTAATAGAAATCTCTTTTTTTGCCTCTAAAGCTCTATAAAGCCCAGTATTAACCCACTCTTTCCATCTCTTAGGACAATGGACTGAATCAATCGGTAGGAGTCCACTAACTATGTCTTCCAACCATAACTTATTTACTTTAGCCTCATCGAGAATTGTAAAAATAGATCTATAATTTTGAAATCTGTTTCCATCTTTAAGCTTCCATATACCAGTTAAATCTTCTTCAGCTGATAATTTATTACCCCCAGGAGCAGCAAGCCCTAGAAATTTCATAAAAGCTTTATCTCCAATTTTAAGTGATTCAAAACACAACACAGGAGGGATAAGCTTCCGTCGATCTTCGTGTAAATCATTAAAAATTTTTTCCAGAAATTTATTTCCTCCTAAAGGCGTTTGGTCAATAGGATTTCCTGGAATTTTATTGTCTCCATAATAAACAAAAGTTCCTGATTCTTTATCTATCAAATCCGGCCATTCTTTATCTTTAAAATTTGTAACGACTACACAAAAGGCAAAATCTATATGGTTAGCATTAGAAATATCGATTTTACTTTTAAGCCGAAAACCCCCCATATTTTTAATGCCTTTTCCATCCTTAAATCTAAAAAATTTATTAAACTCATCATCGGCATTCTTCCAATTACCTGTATTTTTATAATCCTTTTCAATATGTAAATTATCTATCTTCATTTATTAATTAGATTGTTCTTTTTCATATTCTTTGAATGTATCTACAATTTTCATTCCAGATTTTGCTTGCTTTTCTGATGGTGGTTTAGACCAATTAGAACTTGCCATCCTAAACAAAGTCATTGCAATCCCAGTTTGGCTGTAATGAAGCTTACCCGTCTGCTCACCCCATTGTGCCAGCTTTGACCATAACTCTGGGCTAATTTCCATACATCTTGCAATATCATTGTCAGCTTCCACACTCAGATTTTCATTGCTTGCTGTGGTTTTTAGGTTTTTCTTATCAAGAGAATTAATATCCCAGTCTCTCGTTAACTCCTGTAATTTTTCCCAACATTCTTTCTTTTTAAAGACTTCTCCGGGATTTTTTCCATCCGCAATATCGAGTAGGATTTTATATACCTTTGGAATCCAATTATTAAGAATGTTTTCTATATCATTGCTTAATGCCTGAGCATTCCATATATTTTGAAGGTTCATTCGCTTTGCCGTTTTATAAATCAAGAGTGAAGTTGTGTAATTAACAACATTCACTCTAAATGCCGGTATTTCTTTTTGTCTTGCAATAGATTGAGTTTGTTTATAAAGAATTGCTTTCGCTACGAGATCTTGAAAATCTTCTTTAGGCATCTCCCAATCTTTTTTTATATCACTGGAAAGATCATTCATAAAGCGTACAAAGTTTTTTTGCCCACCTCTACTTACAAAGTGAGGTAGCTCATTCCACATATTGTAATATTTTGCAGCGTCTTCCTTTGAAATCTTCTGATTGACTGGGTACTCTTTATTGAATTTATTTTTCTGCGCAGGCGTCTTTGCTTTGAATTTTTCTGTCTGGTAGCTTCCTCTTGAGCGCTCATAGAACCACTTAGAAGTTTGATCTGGTGTATATACTTTTCTTGATATCCTCTCTACTGCCTGATGGAAAGGATGATTAGCATTAAGATCCACTTCATTTACTTTATTTTGAGTATTTGAATATTTAGATATCAATGGCACAACTTTTTCAAAATGATTTTCAGGAACCATCGTAATTTTAGCTTGAACTTTTACAAGATCTAAGCTGGAATTATTATCTTTTTTTGCTCTATGAATTGATGCAGTTGTCTGTCCGCCATTCACTATCTGCATTCCTAATAACTTTATTATTTCAGTTCTGTCTTCATTAAATTCAATCTTTTCAGCAACCATTGTGATTCCATTATTATAAGTAAGGAATTTTTCTGGTTCGTTGATTAGGGTTTGCAAAATGCCTTTATTAACCTTTCCTCTTGCCTGAAGATAAGCTCTAACATTTAACTCAAGTAACCGACTTCCAAAGTCATCATATAACTTGTATAAAAGCTCTCCAGGTAATATTACCAGCGCAGTGTCATAATAATCATCATGGACAAATGAGGCACATGGTATCCCCTTTCCATTATTAAAATCTAATAGATTTATTTCAATCTTTTCTTGCGTTGCACCACTTTCTCTAAATCTTCTAAATCGCTCTAAATCAAATACATCAAATAAAACTTGGTGACCTTTAATTTCCTTTTCAATTTTATAATTACGCGCAACATTTAACGCATTTGTTATAAGGTGAATTCTAATGTTGGTAAGGCCACTTTCTATTTTGCTTTTAATCTCAAAAAGCATTCCATGGACATCGCTACTGATATCGACTGAATCTAATGCATTATCCGAATTTGCCAGCTCAAAAAAACGCATTGCTTGATTTAATCTTTTCTCTACATCAGATTGATTTATTTTAACTATTTCATCATTCTCATAATAATCCGAAATAATTAAATCAATTGATGACTCATCTTCAGGGATAGCATATCCGTTTATTTTTCCTATGAGATTGCCATTGGAAAACTCATGAAAACAAAGTGCTGGTGAGTCAAGAAGTCCAGCTGAAGCTAAGTCTTCTGTAATAATTGATGTGAATGCATTCTCTTTAAAGGCTCCGTCCAAATTATCCTGTAAGGTTTCATCAATAATTTCATTCTTAACTTGGTCATAAAAATCCTCTATTTTCATTTGGTAAAGTCCTTTAAAGCCTGTGCGAGATTAATAAAATATTCATCTTGTAACCCTAAATCTACTTCGTATTCAATATTCGAAAGTGCTCCATCAATTTGTGAATTAGCGATTACAGGAAATTCATCTTTGATTTCATAAATATTAATCTTCTTTAAAGAATACTTTTCCTTATATTCAGATAACTTTTTTTCATCTACTTTTATGGCAGCTAGCAAATCTTTAAAGAAATTTTGTTGTTCAGAATTGAGTCTTTTTTTAACATCTCCGATTATTTGTTTTAAGGATCGTCCAGATTCACTTTCCTCAATTAATATATTTGCCAAATATAGAAAATCCTTTCCTTCTGAATCTAATTGAAATTCACTTGATATATGAACATTCTTATTTGATTGGCTTGTTGAAGTTTTGATTTCAATATACTTATTATTTCTTATAAAGTCTTGGGAGTCGCCAAAAGGACCTTTCCAGCTCCAAATAAAATCATTATCTTCCGTAAAGTCTAAAATTTTCTCAAGAAAAATGAGCTCACCAAATAACCCAATAACCTCTTCCTTGGATAGTCTTTTATTTTTATTTTTTTTAAAAAAAGTGATCCAGGAGTCAAGTTTCTTTTTAAACCTTATTAATTCTGCATCTTCACTAAGATTAAGAGTAAATATTTCAATCAGGTCTGAAAGCAAATAGAAATAATTATTAATATATATTTTCTCTAGCAGGTTTATGTGAAAAAAATGTTGTTTATTTATTTTGATAAATTTTGTTTCTATACCAACAGTTTTTTCCTCTTTTAATTGTTTAAGTTGCTCTTGTGAAATTTCTATTGATAAATAAGGTAAGTTATTAGCTGAATAAACTCCTAAATAGCAAGGAATTTTTGTTGTCATATCTTTGTTATCAATTCGCCTCTGAAGCTTTTCAGTATCAACTTTTTTTTCAAAAAGAATTGATTGATATGTTTTTTTAAGGAAGTCTTTCATAATAAATAGCCTAAACAAATAATTCCTCTTGTTGATATGAAGGCACAACATATGATACAGATTGAGCTGTATTACTCTCTGGGAAGCTTAATCCCATCCCAACCACTGGATAATTTATACCCTCAATACTTATTGGATAGATAATTAAAAGACCTGAATTTTTATTTCGATTTTTTCTTATATACCGACCCTGTGGGATTTTTGGTATGTTTTTTGATTTATTTTTAGACTCTGCTTTCCATATTGATTGATATTCACTTAAAGCGGCTTCATATGTGTCTTGATCTAAATCTGCAGATTCATCAGAGGGACTAATTAATGCTTTTATAATTATTTTATTTGGATCTTTATTCGCATTCACATTGCTTCTTGATACACCATTAATTGTTAAATCTCCCCAGAAATAATTACTAAAATCTTTATTTTTTTCAGTTTTATTGGTCACTGAAGGTATAAGTACACACCAATCCATTAGCTCATTCTGTTTACTCTGAGCGTTAATATATTGTTTAATATTTTCTGAATTTACTTTTCCTGCATCTGGATGTGTTTTATAGTCGTTTAAAAATTCAATAATATTTTCATGACTAAGCCCTTTCCATATAAATCCTCCAAACCTAGCCTTTTCAGCAGTATCCAATGCATTTCCAGTTTTTTCTATCAAAGAGATTACTGCATTTTTATTACTTTCATTAATTGCTTTACTTGGATCAAAAATTATTGTTTGAGTAGCTTGGCCCTCAAAAGACATTTTACGTTCTTCAGCAGACCTTGATTTTGTTTTAGCTGTAACCAACAAGCCTGGATGAGATCTAACTTTCATCCCCCACCTGTCAGGGTTAGCACCAATTGTTTCCATATAATCAAAATCGCTCCTAAGTTCAGCGGATGCATTTGTAATTGACTGATAATCCATTTTTAATTCATGTGTTATATACAATCTACATACATCTATATAATTATGTTTATATCCGAACCATCGACCCATTTGCATTAATGTGTCGTACATATCTGATGTTCTGATGAAATAACTTACGGTCAAGCCCTGAAGAACTAAGCCTCTAGATAGCTTTGCGCCTCCAATTGCAATTACACTCCAGCCTTGTTTTTCATTCTCCTTATACTCTAATGCTTCTTTCGCTCGTCCATTGATTTCTCTTACTTTAATTTTTTCAACCGTTTGAAGTAACTCTTTTTTTATCTCACTCCATTCTGGCATAGGCAAATCTTCTCTTTTAAATGCCTTATTTTTTGGGACAAAACTCTCTCTCCATAAGGTTTCTAATTCCCTAAAAATTCCTTGGTCTTCTTTATCATTTTTTATTGAATTTATAATATTCTTTAATGACTTTTTGACTTGATGTGTAACGCGACCCTGAATATCTTTTAAACGAGTCACATGCACTAACATTGAATTAAATATTGAAAAACCCTCTCTGATATGTCTTACTGTGCAAGAAAGTACGAACTCCTTGATTGCCATTTCTAGTGAAGGTGGTACCCTGTCATCTCCTTTATAATATGGAAAATGTTCTGCTTTGACCTTGGGTGGCATCCATCCAATAGTGCCCTCTTCAGTTTCATCATCAATATGATCAATCACTTCTTCGAATAATGGTAGCTCCTCTTGTTCTTCAATTCCAACTGTAAAATCTCTCCTTAGGCCAAATATTTTTTCAGCGCCATAATAAACTTCAGGAATAGACAGGTTATAAATAAAATTTGATGGAAAAAGATCGGCACCAAGTTCTTTTTGATATGTACCTTTATTTATAAGTACGTTTGCAAATGGAGTAGCAGTAAAACCAACATATGCTGATTTTCTAAACAAAGATAGCAAAGCCCTAATATAACAATTAATTTTAGTGGGGTTGTGTTCGGGGTCAGACTCACCGTCTAAAGAAATTAATTGTTTTTTTGTGTCTATACTTGCTTGATCAGATTCATCATCGATTATTAAAATTGGTTGTTCTGAGTAGTATCTTTTAAATTTTTTCTCTTCTCCATCACAGTATTTTGCAGTCCCATCAATTTCATCTTTATTGGGCGCATAACTTTCTAACCAATAAAATAAATTTTTTAACGGGGTGACATTTTTCTTAATAATAAATGTCATGATTTGACCACTTTTAGGGTCTACATTGAGACTTTTAGCAAACTGTTTTCTAAAATCACCCTTTTCTTCTTGAGTAGTGAAAGAGTATGCAACTAAACTTTTATTAAGATGACCAACTCCCGTTATTCTTCTACTTTCAGAATTCCTACCTAAGAACCCTTCATCAATATCAACTTGTGTCTGAGCTCTTAAGTTATTGTGAAGACCCGCTAATACTATGATGATCTTATAGCCTGCATCCGCCGCTTTATTTATTAAGCCTGTATAGGACCCAGTCTTACCAGATTGAACATGTCCCATCACCAAACCCTTTGTGCTCCATGGGCCAGGTCTAGAAGGATCCTCTAGACTACCTAATACTTTTTCACTCAGATCATCAATAATATCGATACCTGCTTTACCTATCGCACCTTGGTTAAGCTTAAATTGTTTGAATCGCTCCCAAAAGGCCCAATCTATTTTACCTTTCTTGTTTTCTAGCCATGGTTCATGATCATCAGAATTTACAAGTCCCTTGATTGCATCAATTGGAGAATGTGAAAAATTTGCTTCCAACTTTTTTTGAAGTTCAGCCATTTCAATCTTATCCCAATCTTTTTTTAAATTTGGAAGATTTTTAAAGTCATTAATTTTCTCTACAATATATTCAGCTGTAATTGTATCTCCAGTGTCTTTTTGCTCTGATAGAACCGTGCTAACAAATTTATATAGACGTTGTGTTATTTCATTCATCTTCCAATACCTCCTCTATTATTTCTGGGTAGCGGTTATAAGGTTCACTCATCTTAATCTTATCAAGAGCCTTTTTCCTATCCATTGTTTTTATAAATACATTAAACAACTCTTTTATTTGTTCTTTTAATTCCTCTTCAACTCCATCAAAAGGAACAGCTATATCACCTTCAGCTGAATCAATCCACATTTGTTGAACTGGTACACATTCTTCAATCAGCCTAATGATATTTTTGAAGTCTTTTACATTGGGACCAATTGATTTTTGAAATTCTTTAATACTTGGATGATCAAAATTTATTCTATAAATTGTTTTTTCATTTCTTTTTTTATTGCTCCAAACTCTAACATTATCAAAATACTCTCTTTTTGGTTTAGGGCCATATTTACCTCTTTTGACAAATGCTTGCCTTGCATCCGCTCTTACTTGCTCTGCGTGTCTCATTAATTTTTCTCTTAACATACGAGGTGGAATAGTAAGAGCCTTTTTTAAATCGAGCGACCAGTCTTTATCCATAGAATTTGGGATATCAATACAAATTCTTGCCAACCTGTATTGCTCTTCGTCCTGCCATTTTTTTCCTCCCCTCCCAAGTCCTAACCAATCCCCTGGCACTATTAACCTATCTGACCTATAAACAAAAAATCCTTGATGTTTTAGCCAGTCCTCCCTTCCACCAGCAGATTCATATTCCTTTTCTGTTAGAGATTCTTTATGAGGTAAAACATATCCCTTTACAAAAATAACATCATCTTTAAAAGGCAGTTCTTCTTCAGGGGTAACTTGATTTAATACAGTTTCACTTGCAAAGAAAGGGTCCCAAGGATGTAATAAATTATTATTTACGTATAAGTTTAATTTATATTCATATTGGTTTTTTGATGCTTTACCTTCAACAAAACGATGGAATATCATACTGATATATTTTTTTACGTCCTCTACAACTGCGTAAAATTCCTCTTTACTTGCTTGCTCTGCATTTGTATCACTTTGCGTAACAAGTTTTAAATTTTGCCATTCAATTAATGTGCCAGAATTAATCGATTTAAGAGAATCTAATTCAGAAGATTCAGGTAATTTTGTTTTAACAAGCCATTTATCTTTTTCTTGTACTTCCTCAATATCCCAACCTAAAGAATTGATATCACTCTCTTTAGTTTTTGACCAAACATATAACTTATCTGCTTGCGACCATGAGGCTGTTTTGAGGCCTAAAGAGAATCTTCCAAGATCGTTTGGTGATCTAATATCATCAGGATTTTTTGAACCGGGTCTCATCGCCATCTTTAAAACTTCTTGATCCATACCGATGCCATCATCCAAAATTGAGATATATGACTTATCGTCCTGCCAATTAAAATTTATCCAAATATTTTTTGCCTTAGCTGTAATTGAATTATCAATAATGTCAGCAATAGCAGTATTTATTGTGTAACCAATTTCTCGGAGACCCCCAATGGAAGAGCTTGGTGAGGGTGGTAATTCTATATATTCATTATTTTGCATTATTAAATAATACCTTCATCATATTTTTTGAAATCGCTCTTACAACATTTATAGGTACCGCGTTACCGAATTGTTTATATAGTTGTGCCTCAGAAACACCTGAATCTAATGCGCTCTTAACTATTTTATCTGGAAAACCTTGTAGTCGAGCAGCTTCCAGCGGAGTTAACTTTCTTGGATTCTTCTTTTTTTGAGCTATTAAAATCTCTGAGCCATCTTTGTTATATCTAGCCGAAATAGTATTAACAAATTCAGAATTTTCATCAAAAATTGCATAGCCGAAACCAACTCCTCGCTTTTTATTTCTTTTCTTTCGTTCCTGATGTCCAATCCATAATTTATCTGAAATGGTATATTTTGAATCTGGTTTTTTTTCCATAATATTTTTAAATTTATTTGTAAGGGTTTGAATTTCAGGGAACATAAATTTTTTCTGTAGCCTTTTATTCTTAAAAGCAACCATATAAAGCCTTCTTCTTCTTTGTGGTAAATTAAAGTCCTTAGCTGCTAAAATTTTTGAATCAAATTCATATCCAATCTCACTGAGCTCTTTATGCATTTTTTTAATTGTTCTTTGATTATCGTGAGTATTTAAACCTGGTACATTTTCTAAAAGAAATGCTTTTGGTTTGTGCTTATTTAATATTTCCTTAATATTAAAAAATAGATTACCCCGTTTATCGTCTAAACCCTTTCTTAATCCAGCATGGCTAAAAGGCTGGCAAGGAAAACCTGCTAAGAGAATATCAAATTTTGGTATGGTCGAAATGTCTATCTGTGTGATATCACCATCGGGCCTTTCTCCAAAAAAAGACTCGTATGTTTTTTGTGAGTATTGATCATTCTCAGAGCTATATACACATTCACCTCCAATCTCATCAAAAGGAATCCGCATTCCTCCAATACCTGAAAAAAGATCAATAAATTTAAAAGCTTCATTGGTCATATCAATTTTATTTGTTTGAAAAATATCTATCATAAACTAATATTCATCTTAAATTTTTCTCAAAAATTCCTTTATCTTGAACATATCCTTCTCTAAAGGGATTGGAGTCTTGAATATAACCTTCCCCATATGGGTTCGTATCTTGCACATATCCATCAGCAAATGGATTACTATCTTGAACATAACCATCTGCAAATGGATTATCGTTTTGGATATACCCATCGCCAAATGGATTGGTATCTTGATGATATCCATCTCTAAAAGGATTATCACCTGCAAGACCAAAGTTCATGAAAATAATCATCGCAACACTTATGCTTAACTTGATAACAGTTTTTTTCATAAGCTTAAACCTCAGCCTTAACTGGGAATGGTAAAGCTCCCCATTCTTCATCTGGATTATTGAGCATAATCTCAGTAAATAAAGGTACTAAGACTTTCATTAAAGAATTACAGTCATTTACCTGGTTCCTGTTCACTGAACTGTTCCACGTCGCACCACCGTGCATAACTTGATTACGTAATACATAGAAACGGTTGAAGATGATGGTGAGAATTTGACCAATACAATCTTCATAATCCATCAGATTTTCTACATCACGCTTCTCTTTTGTACGGATGTACTTCCAAAAATCTTCACCCTTTTTATTGTTCCAAAAAGGATTGATCAGATATTCGTTCTCAAGGATATCGATGATGATTTCACGATGACCATTAGTAATCAGCTCATGGATTTCTTTCTTTCCATGTTTCACTAACTTTTGGAAATAGCTTGTCATTAAGCTTTTATCGAAAATACCTTCTTCAGAAGATCTTTCAGATGTATAAGCAGCATTGAAAGCGATCCATAGGAAGATAAAGCTCGCATCACTATCCTCAGACTCCATTTCAGCTCTTTTAATCCAGCTTAAGGACCTATGGATACGTGTTGAGAATTCTTCTTTAAAATTCTCACGGTTATTTCTATGTATAGTTTTTAAATCATCAAATTTCATCATCATTTCCTCCAATTTAAGGCCTTATTTAGCCTCTTATTAGAAAAGTAGAATGAATTAGGGGAAGGTTACTTATTTAATTCTTGAAAATCTGTTTCATCAACTACTGCTTTAAACTTGCTTAAAAATTGAGTTTGCTCAGGCGTTAGCTTAAATTCAGTTTCCCTGAATAAGCCACCCCAAACACTTTTTTTAATATTTTCTGAGTTTGATGTTTTTGAATCCCCAAATATAATTCTTTCTTTTGAATTATTATCAATTTTGATATTTTGACTAATTCCGAAAGCCCCATCACCTTTATTAATAATAAAAGTATCTATTGCAAGATCATTATCTTTACCAACTGTTAAAGCAGTTCTTGCATAACTATTTGCTTTATATTCCTCGAGCAAATATCTATGTAAATCATATATCATAGCGGCTGGAAGCCCTTTACCTTCATTCAATTCTGAAAACTGATCTAGATTTAAGAGATAGTATTTTTCATCAGCACAGAAGGTAAATAACTTAACCACTTTATTTGTTTTTTTAACAATCTTCTTATACAAGTCAGGGTAGTTATCTACAAGCAACTCATAGTTACATTTGCTTTCTGCTAAAAGAAGGCTTGGCATTAAAAGTAATATTAGTAGTAGTTTTTTCATATCTAGCTTTCAATGACAATAATGATAAACATCCTCTGAGCTTCTGCATAACTTAATCTTCCATCTTGATTTAAATCAAGTTGATTAAATTGTTGGTAATCCATATAAGCAATATCTTGATCTATTTCTTCAAAAGAATGAAGTCCATCCCCATCTTCATCAAGCGCAATAAATTGACCTTGTGATATACCGTTAACTGCTTGTCTTGATTCTTCAAAACTCAGCTTTGCATCCTGGTTCTTATCCGCATATTCAAATTGTTGAATAGCTAAAGCCTCTTTTGCAACTTGCGTTTCTGCTAATGTCCACTCGCCGTCTCCATCGCTATCAAAGGTATTAAAATCATAGATATCAGGAGAGACTGCAGCTGTTTGTAAAACTGCCTCGGTAGGTATCGTGAGCCTTGCAATGATAAAACCAACTGTAAAGAATCCTGCCATCAAGGCTGCAAAAGCTTTCCAAACGTCCTTAATACGATATAAAAAAGGTGTTGGGGCTGCCTTTAATTTTTCATTAAAGGATTTCATCTTTGATGCTGGTGTATTAGCAGCTACACCTAGATCTTTATTTACTTTCTTAAATACTTTTTTAATTAATACATCTTCGTTTATTTTTCGAGTAGCCATTATTTCGCCCTCTCTAAACAAGGTTGAATAAGCTCCTTGAGCATCGTATTAAATTCAGACACGATCTTTTTTAAATTTGAAACCGTTTTTCCATAAATATTTGTCAGCTCACTGTAAGCGTAACCCTCCACCTTTACTTTACTGAAAAGTTCTGCACCTTCAGGATCATCCTTACCACACTCTTTAATGACTTCTTCCATACACTTTTCTATCATCGTAGAGTCACCTGGGTTTGAAGGAATATCGCTACCTAGATCTGGATCATCTGGAAGTACCTCAAAACCACTTTTTTTCATGCGGTCTCTAGTTACGTTGAACACATAGCTTTTTAACCAGGCACTGATAGCAAATGCTGAGGAAGGTTTAGTTTGTTTTGAAAGTAAACTTAAAAAGACATCCTGCAGGACCTCTTCAGCCATTGCATCGTCGTATTTGTTGTACATGAAGTCACGCTTAATCACTATTAAGTAGTGGCGACTAAAGCCTTCATATAACATTGAGACTGCCTCTTTCCTTGACTCGAAATCTCCAGCATCAAACAAGCGCATAATCTCTTTGAATTGGTCAGGTGTAATTGTCATAGCGAATAAGTTTAGCATTATTCTGAAAATTAAATCAGGCTACTCAAGAGCCCTGATCTGCAGACTCATTTTCATCTTCTTTGAAAAGATATTCGCAATGCTCCATAACTTCCAAAGTGCTCCATAGAGACTGCATGCGCTCTTGTAATTCCTTCTTCTCAAGGGGTTTCGCAACTAACCAATGGTTGATTTGGGTTGAAAGATCTCGCACTACTTCTCTAGCAACTTCGAGTTTCAACATCAGGTTCATCTCGCTGATCGGAACATCCATCGTTACACTCTTTGTTGCCTCTTTTGCTTTTCTATTTACTTCATAATTTTCATTCATTTTCATAATTATTCTCCTAAGTATTTAATGTTCATGTTTAAAAGGTAGGATTCTGATTGGAAAGGTTACTTATTTTCTAAGATATTTAATTCATCTAGAATTTTTTCTACTGGATCAGGTTGAAAAGTAGCTAAATCAAAAGAGTCTGATTCTTTTGGATATTGCCCTTGACCTTGACCAGGTCGATAAGCTGCTATAGTTCCGCTTTCACCGTCCCCCGCTGCATCGTGGAAACTAGTTATATCGAACCAAAACTGAGTATTGTAGAAAAATTTTCTTTTAACATTTTCTTCCAAATGTTTCTTTCGCCCTTCAGGGTTACCAACAAATCCATTATTCTTTTCCCAATCATTTCCTAAATAATCCCAATCTTTGTCTGGAAATGCAGTCACCTCAAAATTAAGAACATCGTATGTACGTCCATTAATTGCTTCGAGTGTTTGTAAAAGTAATTGCCAGCGAATGCCGCTTGACCAATTTTTTTCATCTTTAAAATTTATCATTTCTGCGTAAATTCTTTTTTCAGCAAAAAGATATTCAAAAGGAACTCCCTTGAAAGGTACTGAAGGATCAACAGATGCATCATACTTATCTATAACAACACAGTCCTCTATTGAATATCCCCATCCACCATAAATTGGTAGATCAATTTTGTAGGCCTTCTCTAAAAAAATCCTGGGTGAATTACAAAAGCCAGTATCTTTACGATGCCATTTAGATGGGAGCTTAGGGGTGTTTATCTCTCTCATAATTTTCTCCTAAATTAGAATTATCTTTCTTATTTAAAAGGTAGGCAGAGGAGGAGAAAGGTTACTTGTTTTTTATTCTTCGACTAAAAGAACCCTTTAGTCTTTCACTTCTTTTTTGATTTTAAAAGGTTGTCTTTAGTTTCTTTAGACATTAGTTTTGGCTCTTTAGGAATATCCTGGCCACACGGAGTCCAAATTTCATCTCCATCTTTTCTTGGTTTTGGCTCATAGTCATATCCAGCGTCAGCTAAAAGCTGTTTCATTATTTTATCTTTTTCATCTTTAGTCATTTTTATCTCCTTTTAATAGCAACCATTGCTATCACAAACTGTTAAACCTTCATCATAAATAAAGGTTTTGCTTCCATCATCTTTAGGAATTACATAGTATTCAGTCTCAGTTCCTTCATCAGTACCCCTAACAATAAGGCCGGAGTCTTTAGCGCCTCTTATAATTACTAAACTACCATCATCCTTATAAAAGCTGTTATCGCCAGAATCACTATTATCTGAAAGGAATAAATCAAGATCGTCTGCTCCAACATTGCTTATCAATGAAAAACCAAAAGTCATTGTGATTAATGCTGTATAAAATTTGTTTATATTTTTCATATGTCTCTCCTTATTTGAATGTTTCTTTTATTAATGATACGAAGTTTGCTCTCCATCTGTAGTAGGAGTCTTTTTCTTCTGATTCTTTTAAGTCTTTTTCTTCCATTGCTAAACATGATCTGTCTGTGTAGTAGCCGTAGCATTTGTGCGGTAATTTCCAGTCTCTCACTTTTGCTTTTTTAGTTCTTGGTCTCATGTAGTAAGGCATTGTGTATTCTATTGTGTCGATAACGATTACTGTTCCATCCAACTCTGTGATTACCCAGAAGTTATCTTCGCCTACTACTTTTAATTCGTAGCTTTTTACTTCTTTTTTGATGCATCTTTCGCTTAAGTTACTTTCTGCTTTCCACATTGCTGATACGTCTTCTGCTTTTTCTGATGTGTAGATGTATGTTCCTTTTCCTTCTACTTTGAAGCCGAATTTGCCGTTAGCTGACTGTATGTATGCTACTTTGTTTCTTAATGCTGATGCTTTAATGATTTTATTTCTTACGTTCATGTAGCTCTCCTTATTGGAGTGTTGCGGTTACGGAATCGTATATGACTTGCAAGTAGTCATCGTCATAACTATCCAGTATGAATTTTATTGTTTCAAGCATTTCATCTCTGTCCATTAGTTTTTCCTTTAGTTATAAATTAGTAGGCTCTCTCATTAGTAGAGGTGTAGCCACCAAGTTCAGTCATGGTGGTTGAATTCGGCATGTGCGAATGTTGACGTGCGGTTGGAAGTACATTGTCGATCCAACATCTTGGCGTTACCATATTGTTAGCCTTAACTAACTAGGTAAGGTGTGCTTATTTGATATCACACTTCATATTAAGTAGGAAAACTACTAATCCTACACCCTTACGCACGCGGGTTTGCTAGCCCGGAGCACTTCACAACTAATGCGACAAACATGTCAACGCTGTGAAGCCAAGTGAGCCCTTTATTTTGCCAGCTTACACACTTAGATGTATCCAACAAAAGAGCCTACTAATTGGTGGAGGTGGCGAGAATCGAACTCGCGTCTTAAAGAGTCCCCATAGAGGATTTATCTTTAATCAAAACCCTGCACCCCCATTACATTTAAAGAGTAGATTGAAAATTAAAAAGGTTATTTTTAAATTTTAGAATCAAGGTAATGCACCTCTGAGTTGGAGAAAAAGATCAACTCAGAGAGATTTTATTTTATTTGTAGATTGGGCCTGGACCTTCTGTCTCTATTCTATTTCTGATACATGCTTTTAGTCTGTTATATATATCTGTATCCATATTATTTACGATGTCTTCTATATCCATACCCCATGCGCATTGAAGATCATCTATTATGTAGCTTATTTCTTCCACCATTTGTATTTGCATTGATTTTTCATATGACATATTTCTCTCCTTATTAGTTACCGATAAATAAAGTAGATTGAAATTTGCAAAAATTTATTTGCAATCTTTTAGGAATAGAGCTTTTATTTTATTAAAAATATAAAAACCTATAGCTAGAATAAAAATATGTTTCATATTAACCTCCAATTTATATATTAATCCTCATAACTTTCTTTTGATTATGTTTATTACCATTCATCAAAACCATTATTGTAAGCATGAGTTACTTCTCCATTTTCTACCCTACAAAGCCCATATGACATTGTTGAATAAAAGTATTCATCTCCCCACATTTCATCAATGAAATTGTCGGCTTCAGTAAGAGAGTTAAATTCTCTTTCCTTATGACCGAAGAAGACCTTATAGGTGACATTTCTAGTTGTTTTCATAATTATTTCTCCTTTTTTTCTAATCTTTAATATTTAAAGAGTAGATTGAAAATTAGAAAAGTTATTTTTTAATTAAGATTGAAGACAAGCCACTTATGCAGCTAAATCCTCAACCTTTTGCTCCGGCTCTTTGAAAAGAAAATCACATTTATTAAAGAGCCAAAGCGTTCTCCAAAGCACTTCAACATCAGCCTGATAATTTTCACGTTCTTCTGGATACTCCTCAGCCCATTTACCAATTTGTGTAGCCAGGCTTTTAATAGCAGTCTCAGCAACAATCTTACAACCCATGGGTGTAAGCATCATGTCTTGTACTGTTATCTCCTCTAGTTTCTTATTTTCTAGTTTCTTATTTTCTAGTTTTTTATTCTTCATAGATTTCTCCTTAGTGTATTTGTGTGATGGGCTCGTTATACATTTCTTCCCACGTTTTATAGAAAGTTATTAGCATTGTATTTAGCTGATCATCTGTGTAGTCGTGAAGCGCTTGATTTATTGCCCTGATTAGTGCTTTTCTTTCTTCGCTCATATTTTCTATACACCTCTCCTTTTTGTTTTGTGTATAGGCTTTCACATGAGCGTCATGCAGTTGGTTATTTTTATTCATTTTTATTCTCCTTTTATTTAAGTTTTTTCAATAAATAAATTCTTTCTCACTTAAAAATAAAGAGTAGATAAAAATGGTTGGAGGTATTTTGCAAAAAGGCCAATTACCTCATGGTTTAGTTTTTGTCGTGCTCTGTTTCTTTAGAGTTTCGGTTGACTCCTCTAACCTTTATCATTGATACGGTAGGTCGGTTCGACCTTTTTTTTAGCTTAACTAAATAAAGTAGATTGAAAATTAAAAAGGTTATTTTTTTATTTACTTTAATGCCGTCTCAGATCAAATCTGCTAAGACAACACTTTCATCCTGCCTTTCTAGGGCTGGATAATTCTATTTCATAACAAGTAATATATTGTGATTAAAATGATTACAATTACCACATGAGCTGCAATTGCTTTGAGTAGTTTTTTCGTTTGTTTATCTTTTCTCTTTCTTACTTTCTCTGCTTCCTTCCATTGCTTTATTCTTTCTTGTTCTCTTTTGTATTCCCTGAAAGCTTTATTTTTATATCCTAAGTAAGCCATTTTTTTTTCTCCTATTTAGCTACTTTGGCAAATGCCCAGGTGTAGCAAGTCGGTTTAAATCCACCTGTTTTTTTATGTAATTACCTATCTTTTAAAACTCACGCAAATATCCCACCTTCCAAGCGATATATTTTTTTTGTGCTTCTTTTAATTGCTCTGGTGTAAGTTGGGTTGGTCTTTTGTTTCTTTTGATTTCTTTTTCTTCTTGTTTAGAACGAACCCATCTAATTTGATGATAAAGGTTTTTCCATACTTGTCTTGGTAACATCTCATTCTCCTATTTAGCTACTTTGACAATTGTCTAGGTGTAGCAAGTCGGTTTAAATCCACCTATGCTTGAATATTACTCAGATCTTATTTAATCTTAATCATTAATTTCATGAGTTGAGCCACTGTGATTTTCTAAGTTTTTATAAATGGCCTATATTTAGCTAGCTAAAAACTTAAAATGCTTTTTTGCTTATTACCTTTTTTTCTGCTTTTTTGCCGTTTACTTTTTTTATTGATTTCTTTTTCTTTTTTTTCTTTCCTTCATTTAATTCTTCTATCTCTAATAAATTATCCATAGGCCTTATCAAATAATCTTTTCTAACCTTAAGAATGCCTTCCATTTCTAGTTTTTTTTGCAGTTCCTCCCTTCTTATAAGGTCATCATAATCATATGTTTCTTTATTTTTATTTCTAAAATGTTCTGGATCGTACTCATATCTAAAAGTCTCCATTTGATCATAATTATAAGTTTTTATTTGAACACCTTGGATTGTATCCAATATTTTCTGACCAAAATCCCTTTCTGGTAGCATTTCAATGCCCGAATTTTCTAACAGAGCTCTGCAATATTTAGAATCAAAATTATTAGGTGATTTTTTTTTATCGGCATACTTTTTCATAAGAGTTTTAGGAAAATGATTTTTATACTGCATCTTATCTGAGAAATAATACATGTGAGGACGTTCTTGCAAGTGAAGAGTTGCGTAAACAAGTGCTATATGATTTTCTACGGCTTGGAATGAAGAATTTGAATTTATAGAAAAAAGATAATGAAGCTCTCCTAATGAAGAGGATTCGTGAGACATCAAATCACTATCCAAAATGAAAATTTCTGTAGTCCAACTTGCTCTAGATTCTTTTGTATTTACACAAAGATGAATAGATTCATCATTATAGCTATACTCACCTTCATCGCACCACTTAAGAAATACTGAAGTTCGTATCTCATTTTTAAACTCTTTATACATTTCTACTATTCGGACTACATTGTCATCTGGAAAGTTATACATATTTTAATTCTCCTCTACAAATTCATAAAATTATTAATATATTGCCTTATGTAGCAAAGTATTTTCTTCGTTATCTATTACTTCACTATCTATTAAAATCATTTTTTATATATTAAATCACCTATTACTTCCTCTAGTTCATTGCCTTTATAACGTCTGTTATTTGATATTGATTCATTAGTATTATTTCGATGCCAGCCAAATGCTCTAGAATCATTAAAATCACTAGTATTGGCTTCTTGAATAAACTCATTTTTAACTAAAAAATCAAGGTTTTCTTTTAATTGCCCCTCATCCAAAATACCTCTAAATTGAAAGACTAAATCTTCAAAAAGAAGATACCCATCGTCCTGTGATGCATGACACATAATGAGAACTAAAAATTTAAAATTATCAGCATCAAGCATGACAAATCTTCGTTGCTGTAAAAGCTCCCTCGCATGAAATTTAAACCAAGGCATTTGCCTCACATATCGTTTAGATGTTTTTTTATATTGTTGATATTTATCCCATTCCGAAACACGATAAATAGGATATTTAGTATTTGTAATATGAAAATCAACCGTAATGTCTTCTTTCATAATCATCTCCTTAAAATTAAAATAATCTGTTACATTTAAAAGGTAGATTGAAGAATTAGAAGGTTACTAATACATGCATGATGCATACGCCATGTTTGCACAGAAAGAGAAATAGAAAGAAAAAAAGAAATAGAAAAAGAAATAGAGCGCTTATTAACACTAAAACCCTCGTTAGGGAGTATATATATATTTAAAACAGTAACTTATAGTAATAAACAAAAGTTATTTATAGGTTTATTTTCTCTAATTTATCCGCTAAATGACTCACTTTGATGTGTGTATAAGCCTTTAAAACCTGTAGTGT
>JGI24005J15628_10000409_pt1 | contig 24865 bp, 14 predicted proteins | sample LinPmetageLP40_FD_15628 | JGI IMG/M metagenome (IMG submission 15628)
CTAGTAACACGCCTACGGTCCACTCGAGACACGCCATGCTTCCTACAGGGTGTTATATATGGGTGATAATCATAGTGGTAACACGCTAGACATGCTATGGAATCTTAACACGCTAGGGATAAACCTAGAGTCTTCCTAGGCATCCTTAGTCTTCCTAGGAGTCTTTTTCTTCTTATCTCTACTTACGTATTTAGTGCAAGCTATAGACTGTCATATGGTGTCATATGCTCCCATGGCATGTCCATAGTTATACTAGATGTGATCACCACCACTATCACCACTAATCCTCTCTATCATCCTGGAGAGCATTCTCTTCTGGAGGGCTACTAACCACTTAAATGTCCCCGAGAAGTGTCCCCTGTCGCGACGAGGGCGATCTGGTGGAGCGTGAGCATCTGGAGGAGTGGTCCATTTTTATACTAGAGACACAAACCGTAGGACGAGCCGGCCTCCAGAAGGAGACCGACCCGCCCATAGTGGTTCATTTACCTGGCAGCGAGTCCGCCAGACCCGAGGAGGGGCTGGAAGGAGCAGCTGGCGCAGGGGCCGCAGGTTGTGCAGGAGCGGAGGGAGCCTTCTCGGCTTCGCTCATCCAAGGCGCAGGTGGCTTAGCCATGATCTGCTCTTGGAGACGCTTCTGATAGTCAGGAGCATCTGCAGGGTTTGCGTACTGATTAACCTGATTGTATCCACGGTTCTTACGAGCTTCCCACATCCCCGGAGGGGTAGCACCGCTGGAGTTAAGTCCAGCCGCCTTCGAGCCCACGAACGCAGCATTGCCAAGGGCATCACCGAGCTTATGGCCAGTAGTAATCTGGCTCAAGGCCTGAATACCACCGGAGTTGAAGGGAGTGAAGACATCGATAGCCGTACCAAGATCCCTGGCAAGACTATTCTGCTTCTGCTTGTACTTGTGCATACTCGTGGCCTGTTGGCCAGTACCCATAACTGCCTGACCGGCAGCCGTGGCACCTCGACTCAGACTTCCAGCAATGCTCTGTACCGTACCGACAACCGGTGAGGCAAAGGGGCTCTGCTTGAACTTCTTACGGAGATCACTAACAGGATTAGCCTGATCAACAGGCAGCATCGAGTCGAGACCAGTGTTAAGAATATCACCCATCCAGCCACCGAAGTGACCGAACGCGGGGGACTGAGTACCGTAGTTTGCGAAGGTGTACAGGTACTGCTCCATAGTGAGCCCACCTGAGAACGCCTTCGTCCAGATTTCTTGAGCCTTCTTGCGCTCATCCTCGTCACCATCATTCATGGCACGGACCATACGAGCGTTAAACTCGAAGGCACCCAGCAGCGCCAGGATACCAGCCGTCGAAGCGACACCATTAGCCTTGAAACCATTGGTAACAAGCTCCTGGTATGCAGCCATGGGATATGAGAGGAATGAGAACATGAACTGAGTGATAGGATCGGCCCGACTCATGGCGAGAGAGCCCTTGAGTTCGGGACTAGACTGACGTCCGAAGCCCAGGAGGAACTCCTGAACCGCCTCGACAGCCTTACCATCAGCTCTGATCTGCTCTCCAACCGTATCATCAAGGAAACCCTGACCGCGCAAGTCGGTGTGGTTCTGCTGGATACGGTCATTAAACACATTAAGGTCGATCTGCTTGGCATTAGAGGTTCCATATCGGACGCCTCCAACCCGCTCGAGCTGCTTCAGGGCAAGACCACCTTCAGCCAGAAGGCCGGCGTGGTTTGCACGGATAGCAATAGCGCGCGGGATACCGAGCTTACGGGCGGCAGCAAGGAAGGTCTTTTTATCAACCTTATTACCATCACCAATCTGCTCAGCAAGCTTAATCAACTTGCCACCAAACTTGGACAGAGAGGTACGGCCAATGTTCACTCCGATACTGCGAGCGATATCAGTGACCTGCTCCATACCAGACATAACACCGGTCATATCAGCGATAGCACCAGTGCCTGCCTCGACGGTAGCACCCAACCATCCCTCATCAGGTCCTCGGCTCTCACCGGAGGACGCCTGCTTGACACGATCAGCCTGAGCAATAGCTCGGTCTCTGAACGTGAAGGCTGCCATGTTACCCTGATCACCGGTAAAACCGAATCGAGCCATAGCGCTAGTTCCATCAAAGTTGTCCATGAAGGTCACAAGATCTTCGGACAGGAACCTAGCACCGGTCTTATCGATACCGTATTCAGAGGCAAGGCGACCCATACCAGGGACGTTGCGACCAACGACACCAGCACCAGCCATGAAGATCCCTCCGAGGAAGGACTGCATGTTACGCAGGATCTGCATCGGACCCATACCACCCGTACGAAGGGTAGCGAACGGAGCCTCGACGAGGGCAACCATCTGGGAGAAACCTCCACCCAGCTTGGAGTATGCCAAGTTCTTAGCGATGTTCGTCGCCTTACCAACTCCACCAGCTCTGTCGAACATGGTGACATTCATACCCATGGTATGGAGGAACATCAGCTTCATCTGCTTGATCGTCTCTTCAGCTTCCGCGAGAGCAGCCTTCGACTTATTAGCCGTCAGCTTACCGTTCTTCGAATCAGTCTGAATAAGCTCGACCATCGAGTCGTGGGCTTCCTTAAACAGCAAGCTCATGTTGACGCCCTTACCGAACGCCTCATTGAGCATAGCTTGGATCTTGACTCGAGCACCCGTACCACGGGCGTAGTTCATGAGGTTACTCGCGAGGTCCATGTTATCCGCAAAGATAGCAGCGATCTCTTGACCAATCTCTGACTCGAAATCTTCATCCGAGAAGCGACGCGACATCGTTTCATCAATAGTACCAGAAGTACGTCCGACCAGAACATCGAGGTCCTGGCCATCGGCATTGTTAGATCGCACGGCAGCCGTATCGGTCACGTTAGTGTCCACGTACTGCTTGGAGCGTTCCTGAATCGGATCCACAGAGTTACCATTAACATCAGTAGTTCCGACGCCGTTGACGCCTTCATCATATATAGCGGAAAGGTTCTGACCAGAGTGCTTGCCACTCGGGTTCAGCTTACCGGGGATAGAATCCACGGAAACATCCTTACCAGCATTAAGCATATCATCAACAGCCTTATCTGAGTACTTCGCCATGAAGGCCTCTCTAAAGGCCTTAGCTGAATCTTCGGGTTCCTCATCGGGACCCTTAGCAGTAGGCGTATCAGCGGGAGGTTTATCACCACCACCAGCATCATCAGCCTTCGGCTCTTCAGCCTTCGGCTCTTCAGCCTTCGGCTCTTCACCAAACACAGGTCGATCATCAACCTCGCCGGCAGCTTCACGAGCTTCCTTATCAGCCTTAGCCTTCATGTCGAAGTCGTATCGACGCATCTCTCGTTGGAGCTTCATTACAGACGTTGCAAGGTTATCGAGATCAGCAACTCTCTCGACAAGTTCATTAGCATCCGCAATAAGTGCAGCGGCAACCTGAGGAATAATCGGCTTACCCTCGGCAAGCATCTGAGTCTGCTCAGTAAGAGCAGTAATAAGGTTCTGCTCCAACTCAGCATCTTCCGGCTTAATACCACGGATCTCGGGTCCACCTTCGGGAGCCGGACCGCGGGACACAACCCACTCAGTCTCAGAAAGGCCAGCATCAACTACCCTAACATGCCAGTTAGGATTATCACGAAGACCTCGCTTGAGCAGCATGCCATACGCTCGATCGCCATCACCACGAGTACGAGTGAATTGAACATTATCAACACCCATCTCATCTGCGTCCTTAAACGCAATCTCCATAATAGCGGTAAGCATTCTGCGTGCATCACCAGCACCGGTCTTCTGTGCATAGACTGCACCATCCGCTTCCATGTCTGCATCCCGGTGGAACGCTACGCCGATGGCTTCGTCGCCATCAGCGGTAGTGGTTCTGTTAATATCCAAAGTCATATTCTCACCAGCAGCATTCGTAAACGCATACAGTCTCATTTGCGTGCTGTTCTCTTGATCAACAAAGGTATAAGGATCAACTGCCGGAGCAGAAGGTTCTTCAACCTCAAGATCATCCGGATCCGGTTCGATCCCAAGCTCTTCATCAGAGAACTGACGATCGAAGCCATCAGGACCAGTCCATGACTCAAGGTTATCCACTTCCCAGAAAGATGAACTTTCATCGATATCATCGTTGACAACAGGGCTGTCTTCGTAAGTATATGGATTTCTAACCTCATTAGCGTCAGCCCGGAACGTTTCTACTGCAACCTTAGACTCAAGCAAAGGGCTCGAGGCACGGTCAACTAGAACGTCGGGATTAAGAACAATGAATGAATCATTTTGAGGATTAACAAGTGTATCTTTCCCATCCCTAGTTACGGTCGTGGGGGAAGCTGAACCTTCGGCGTTGTTACTATAAACAAAGCCATCCATATCAAACTCTTCCTTGAGGAAGCGTCCGAGTCCTTCGTAGTCAACCACATCGTTCTCAATGAACTCTTGCAGCTTCTTCTGGAAATCAATACCACGTCGAGCACCTTCTTGGATAAGCGCCGGGTTGTTTCCTACGACTGAACTGATAAACATACCTACCCGGTCATGTCCGCCGGTGTCCGCAACACGGACAAAGCGAGAACCCTTAGGCAGAACAGCAGAAGTCATGTAAGTACGATCTGCATCGAGTTGGTTCGAATTAATAAGTTGAGCAGCCCGGTCCATAGCCTGGAAGGCTGAGCCAACGTGGAGACCAGGGAACGGAGGTTCATCACCATTCCACCTACCAGCATGGAACATAAGCACAGCAGCTTCAGTAACAAGAACCTCATTACGATAATCTTGGCCTGCAAACAGGTTAACATTATCGTGGAGCTCTTGGAGAGACCCTGCTTTTTCTGCTTCATCAATAAGCTTAGCAACCGCCATGGGGTGACCAGGGGCAACTTGGCCTACTTCGTCAGCCGCATTAGCAGCGGTAACGGAATCTACCAACGGATTTTTCGCAATCATCTCATCAACGACATCTTCCTGTCGCTCAATCGGCGTACGCGAGTCCGTATTTTTCACATCTACCAGGTTACGCTCAGCCTCGAGAGCATCTTCGGCAGCTTCAACGAAGGCCTTGCCACCAGAATTTTCGTCTTCTGGAACATCAACGGTCTTCTTCGTTTCACCGAAGTGGCGAGCGAGATCTTCAGTGTTAGCTTCCCGCTTGAGGAGAGCGAACAGAGCGTTAAGTACCGGCTTGGGTGACGACAACTCGGATGCCTTGAGGATTCCCTTGAACTCGGCCTTGATGGCCTTCTGGGTTTCCTTAGACAGCTTGCTCCAGGTGTACGGGTGGAGAGAGTTCTCCTTGATGAGCTTCTTACGGGCATCAACGCCCATCTCAACTTCTTCGTACTCCTTGATAACATTGTTGTTTTCATCAACCAATGGATTGCCGAACTCATCCTTCTGTGTCTTGAGAACCATCTTCCGCAGAGCGGCTTCAGGCTGATACTGGAACTCATCGAGAACCGTTGACCCGATTGGCCAGTTCTCTCGGTGAGCTCGCGCCATCACCTTCTCAAGCATAATGATACCCACTTCAAGGATTCGCTTATCTTCGGGAGACAGGTTATCCTTGAAACTGTGGGCCATAGTATTAATAGTGTTAACCAGCTCCTCAACACCCTCGGCCGAGTTGATGCTAGTAACATCAGTGATCGGATCCGCGGCGGTCTCAGAAATACTGATCTCGCTAGCGGACGGTGAATCAGCCCCACTACCAGAAGCACCCATCTTGGCTGCGGTCTGCTTGGAGGACTGCTTGAAATCGAGCTTGGCCTTCTTCACGATGTCCTTAAGGCTATCCGTGACAATACCAGCGTTACCACTAGTGGTCGGGATATGGACACCATCATTACGAATAATGTTCTTGATGTATGATTCAGTGATGTTACCATCAGTGTGATCGAGGACGTACAGCAGACGCTGGTATCCCTCGTCGGTCATCTGGCTAGTGGACAGAGTAAACTCATCCGACGCAATACGCGACCTGAGAGCTTCAACTGCCTCATCAACCTGCCGATACTGAGCTTCCTCGATATCAGACATAACCCGGGGGTTACCATCTTCATCGGTAAGCATAGCAAGTCGCATAGCATCGAACTGCTCGAGCTTCTCCTTGCTAGCGGACAGGTTGTTCTCAATGCTAGAGTATTCCGGTCGACCAAGTGAAGGATCAACCTCGAAGGGAGGCAGTCCTGACTTGTCAGCAACCGGCGGATCGATATCAAAGAGATCCTTAACAAGACCCTTATCACCAACGTAACCATCGACAATACGCTTCTGCTCTTCAAGAGGCATGTCACCGAAGTCAGGATCCTGAAGGCGAACAGCCCGCAGAACTTCCTCACGGTACGCAGCTTCGTCGAGACCAGACTTCTTGGCGACAACTGAACCAGGGATATCAACGTCAGTACCAAACCTCATGGTGAGGTTATCCTCAAATGAGGTGTACCGAGTACGAATAACATCTGCAATACGGATCTGTTCGTTAACACCAGAGTAGATCGAGGTGATAAGCTCCTTGACGTCCGACCAGGTTTCCTGGTTGAAGCCAGCCTTACCAGCCTGACGATCCATATCGGGACGGAAGAACAGCCGCTCAAGAAGATCCTTGATACTGTTCATCAACCCAACGAAGAACTTCTCGCCACCTCGGCGACTGATCTTGATGACGTTGCCACCAAGAACAAGCTCACCCATGTGGGCAACAAACTCGTGGACATTGGTCATAGCGTAACGAACCTCTTCCCTCGTCATACCGTTAGCCATCATAAGACGACCGGTAGCACTATCAATACCTCCGCGACGGAGCTCATTGAACATGTGCTGGGCTGCAGCCTGAAGCTCGCCCGACGAGTTGAAGAACAGAACATGATTCATCTCATGGAGTACGGTCGTAGCGGCATTGACATTCTGGTTGTCCTTAAGACCACGCTGAAAATCAATAACAGAGCCGCCTTCTGAAGAGACGGTGGTGCCAAACGTTTCGGCATCATCATCCATCTCATCAAGAATCGAGGCATCGGATCTAATGTCTTCATTAACCTCTGCAACTACCTCATCCATATCAAACACACCGTCAGCCTCGAGATCCTCACGGACCTGAGCTTCGTACTCCCACAGCTGCCTCAGCTTGAGGTCAAGTGGGCTACGGGTGTGCATACCCAGACCAACCGCACGGTTAAGGTCGAGGGGAGCGAACACAGCCATAAGCATTCGCTTGTGCTGCGTCGTAATAGTACCATTCTTAACCAACGTATCAAGACGGCTAAGCTGCTCAGCATGACCAGGGCTGATGTCGGCAAAAGCGTCATCATCCTTGGCAAGCCTCGAAACTTCGTCCGCAGAGACGTTGGGTCGTCTAACGGGAGTACCGTTAGGCGTAGTCAGATCCTGACTCGTGTACTGTTCTGCCAGTTCCGCTTCACGGATGATAAGATCACTCTGGATCTCTTCATAGTCGCGAAGGTGGCGTACGAGCTGCTCGGGCGACATGTTAGTCATATCGATAAGCCGCATCGCGTGAGCCTTCTTCTGGAGAGCAGCGATAGCAGGATCAAAGCCATTAACGTAGAACGCCTCATCAGCTGCATGGGCAGTGCCACGAGCTGACGTAGGTCGAGGGTTATCAACGGAACCAGTGTTTGCACGATGCACAACCGTAGGCTTAGCCTCGGTAGCAGCAGCACGAGCACGCACAGATCCAGCCATTTCCTCAAGCCAAGCACGACCACGACGAGCGTTCTTGAGAACAAACTCGGCGTCTTCCTTAGCACCCTTACCGGTGATACCGGAGAAGACAGAATCTTCGGGGACTTCGTACTCAACCTTCGCAGCAGGCCTGCCAGTGTTCGGGTCCATACGAGTGGACTCACTGACAGCACGGATCCAGCCCAAGCCGACCATAACGTCGGTGTTCAGAGCGGAGCCAGATTCCATCGCCTGCTTCTTAGCGAGCTCGGTGATGTTATCCACAAGCCTAGTACGCTGGGTAGCGGACAAGTTGGGGTTAAGGTTGTTCGGTACATAGCGAGACGGATCGATCTTCATTTCGGGGTTACCGTCAGGATCGAGTCGCATCAGACCAGCAAATCGAGCTTCCTCAAGAACTTGTCGACTATAGTTAGTAAGCATTTCGTCAACCGCGAGCAGATCATTGAACAGATCCTGCGGTCGATCCTTGTATGCATCAACAATGTTGCTAGGCAGCTTGCCCAGCAGCTCAGCACGCTGCTCAGGGGTTGCCTTACGCAGCATAGCCATCTGACCAGTCATACGCATACGCATGAGACCAGACTGGAACTGACCGAATGAAGTACGGTCCATCTTGCTACGGATAGCACGGAGCGCTCCCATGATTGGGGCGATCTGTCGCTTGGCCGCATTGACAGCACCTTCAACGGTCGAACCATTAATATCACCATAGCGAGTCGTGCCGATGTGACGGTTACCAATAAAGTTGGCAAGGCCACGTACAATTCGAGTACGGCTACGGAAGAGCTTCGACTGAGAAACAGGCCACAGAGCAATACCTGCCCATGCCCGCTCAAGCGAGTCACCAAGGTTGGTGCCCGCAAACAGTCTGTTCATCCCCTTTACATCATTTGCCACAGGGGCATTTGATACAGCTTCGGGATCAACCTTATCAATCAAGCGAGTGAAGCCAGCGGACATAGCGAAACGACGCTCAATCGGAGTCATCGTCTGGAAGGTCTTCAGGGTTGCCTGGATCTCTTCAATCGTGACATCAGTATCAGCGTCAATCTTCGTAGTTGCATCTTCGTTAAGCTTGCTAATCTCCTTCTTATACGCCTTGGAAGCCTTAGCAATCGCCTTCTTGCGATCGGTAGGACTGTCCATCTTGTTAGCCCGCCGAACGTTAGCTGCCAGCTTACTGCGGGCAGCACGACGGTTACGAATATCCTTATAAGCATCCGAGCGCTTGAATGCACCCAGATCATAAGCCTGAACACTGGTTCGCTCGAGGACGTCATCAACGTTGGTACCCAACTGCTTAATGAGACCCTGCAGCTTACCCTTACCCCAGCGGGCTTCGAGTGCTGCACGAGCGGTAGCGTTACCTGCCGTACGGATGTACGCGGTGATACCAGCGATAATCTCCTTCTTCGTATAGCCAACCTCAGAGCGGGCACGGATGCTCGTCTCATTGTTGGCTCGCTCGAAGAAGCTAGCAACACGAACAGCAACGTCGAGATCAGGATCTGCATCTCGTGCAGCCTGCGTGTTCTCAACAACAGCATCGAGTCGCTTGTTAACTCTATTAACATTATCTTCACCAACCAGCGCCTTAACGCGGTCAGTGTTAAAGAATTCACGGAACATGTTCTGTACAGATCGGCTACGAGTACGGGCAGAAGCGTCAACCACCTTCATCAGTTCGGCGGGAGTGACTTCTGCACCATCCTCAACACGAGACATGATGTCAACCACTTCGTCAATCTGATCAGTGCTAGGCTCCTTAGTAATTCGGCTATCAAACAGCAGATCATCCGCTGCGGTGTTAGCTTCATTAAGAAGTTCATCATGAAGACGAGTAGCTCTGTCCGTCTTAGCAGCCGGACCTTCAGGTGTCTTAGCAGCCGGACCTTCAGGTGTCTTAGCAGCCTTACGCCGAGCGATAAGAGCATCAAGCTCATCAGGAGAAAGATCAACAAGATTTCTCTTGAATGATCCATCAGGGCTCCAACCACCGGCAGAACCAACAAAGACAAAGTTGTCATTATTGGAGTCAACAACACCTGCATCACGAATAGCTTCAAGACGTTCCGTAGGCACCTGCTCCGTCAGACGGTCAATATCAGCATCCGTAGAGGTTTCACCCTGACGGGTATCCCACTGATACTTCTCGCCATCGACAGAAATCTCAGGCTTCTTGGCGCTGACGTCAAAGGAACGTGCACCGAGTTCATCTGAGGCCGAAGCCAAGACTCCATCAGTGTCAACACCCTTCTCTGCCATTTTGCCTCGCATCTTGTCACTAACCGCTACAGGCTTAGGTTCAAAAGCCGGAGCATCAGGCTTAGCAGCCGGAGTCATGGGCTTAGCAAGAGCCTCCTTACGCTGGATAGTGTAAGCAGTCCACAGCTCGCCGAGAGTCTTGGCGTCCATAGTTTCCTCGGTTCCGAGGTCGCGCAGAACGCCCTGTACGAAGTTAGCAGCCTCGAGCTGGGAAATACCCTGTGCATCGAGGACGGACGGGCTCAACAGATCGTTAAGCGTATCCGTGGTGCCAGCGTCAGTCACCTTCGCTTCGAGGGCAACCTTCGTGGCTTCAACAGCATTGACCTCTCGAGTCTGCAGGAGTACCTGCTGCTGCTGAGTAAGATTGGGTGCGGCAAGGCGGATGCCAGCCACATCATCATTTGAAAGAGTTTGCATAAGCTCGCGAGCAATAGCCGTATGCTTGGCGTTTTCACCAAGAAGACCACTACGAGCAATCATGCCACTAGCATCCTTGCTACCATCGAGCGTCTTGCCGAGACCATAACCAATACCAGTAAAGACACTTTCGAGGCCAACGCTAAGCGAGGCAATGAAGATAGTGTCCTGTACCATCTGGCCAGTACTGACCTCGGTACGAAGTCCCTTACTGATCTGGTCTTGCTGAGCGGACTCGGAGGTGTACATAGTCTGCACACTAGCCTCAAGTCCACCAGCTGTCGCTTCCAGAGCGAGAGCGGAGACACCAGACAGACCCATGCGGGCTGCACCAGCACCAACACCCATACCACTAATGATACCGGGAAGGATTTCACCCATAGCAACAGGGTCATCAGCAACACCGCGATAGAAGTCATAGCCGAGACGCGCAACGGTTTGGGTGATTTCCCAATCGTAGTCTCGCATGATGCGAGTCGTACGCTCATCGGCACCAATACGCCGGTTCAGTTCCTGCTGGACCTGATACGTGAAGGTGACACTGTTCTTGGGATTAAAACCACGTTCAACCAACATTTCAAGCGAAACGCCGAGGTGCTTCGCCATCTTCGCAGTCGGGGCATCCATGGTCGCCCAAGCATTATTAATATCAAAATCCTTTTCGGCAACACTGGTAAAGGTTTGCTGCACAAAGTCAGGACCGTATACTTGAGCACCCAGCTTGATCAGCGAGAGCGCCGCGGTTCTCTCCTCTGGCGTTTTAGTCGCATCCAGGAAATCATGGGCAGCGTACGCCGTCTGGTTACCAAAGCGGCGGATAGCCTGTGCCTGAGCAAAGTTCTCCACAAGTCGTCGGTCAACCTCACGGTCGTACCCATCTCGAGAAGTTCTGAGATCATCAATATATCCCTCGAGCTCCGGATGGTTAGTGTGATCAAGGTCGCGGAGACGCTCAGCAACAGCATTATCTCGCTCCCGGTAGTTTATATGGTAGTTCTTAATATAGTCTCGAGCCTCGACCAGAGCCTCTTCGTCACCTTGCATGGCACGTTCGAGGATGTCGTTTCCCTCCGCTCGATCACCAAGAGCAAGTCCGTAGGCGCGGACAATAGCTTCAGGTGAAGCAATCATACCGTCGCGCGCGTTGCTATCACCAACCAAGTTCATATACATAAGTTCAGTGGTGGGGATATCCTGAGCGTCACCAAGCTGCTTAGAGCCACCTCCGAGGAAGTAAGTCATAAAGCCGTTGTCGCTAAGCCGAAGGACTTCCGCATCGAACTGAGACTCCGACATGGTGTCGGCAGTGAACATCTCCCTATCAAGGGGAGAAATAAAGTCAAACTTATCAAGCCACGAGTTCGTGGAGTATCGATACGTCGAACGGATTCGACCATCAACAGCTGCTTGGTAGTCATCTTCCTTGCCCATTGAGTTGAGACTGGTAATAGTATCCTGATCTTCAAGGCGGGCCGCACTGCGGTTAGCCATGTACTCGGGATACTCATGCTCCAGCGTAAGGTAAGTAAGATCATCAATAATGATCGGCTCACCAGTGGATGGGTCGTTGGTAACCCGCTGATTTCCTGAAATCTCGGGATCAGTGAAGCCAGCAACCACTCGCTGTACATCAGAACGAGTCGTGCGGGTAGGCTCAGCGGTATTGCTAAACGGGTTGGGTGGCACATTGCCAGCGTTAAAGTTATCATCATTCATAATAGTTCCTTTCAGTTGGGATTCGTTAGAAGCCATACTAGAAATAGTAAAAAGCCCCGCCTGACCACGAGGGCCAGACGGGACGACGGGGGCTAGAACATACTCAGGATCCAAATCCGCGGGTTTGGTGAGTCCACACTATAGGGTTCTTCACAACCGGGGTTCGGTTTGTAGCGGTCGCGGGGACTCGATGAAACCGAAGTATGGGGTTGTGTGAACTGTCCATAGGCATATCAAGCAACATACGAGTCTGCTCGGTAATACCAGATCGGTCTCCAGTGAAGTTGAAATTGACACGGAAATTAGCCGTGGTCAGGTCACTAGAATTATCATTTGCATTGTAGTCAACAGAGGCACCGAAGAACTTCTCGAGTTGCTTATTGAGTCTATCAAATTTCTTAGAATTAGTAATGCCTTCATCGTCTTCTCTCACCATTAATACGAAGTTATCACGAGCAAACTGTGGGCTAAAAGCATACGCTTCGTAGAACGCGGCTGAGTCTTCGGCGCTAAGGCCGGTTCTCTCAATCCCGAGCTCCGACAATGCGGTCTCGAGATCACCAGATCCACCACTTTCTCGTCGGCCAGCCAATACTTCAGAGAAGTATCGGATGCCGTGGACGGAGGCTTGCTGCTGAACAGTCAGCGATGCAGTACCGTTACCATACATATCGGGAGGGGTTGAAGTCGCTGTGTTAGCCATACGCGGAGTCATCAATCCATTGCTAGGCGGGCCAACAACAGAAAGAGCATTCTGCCAGCTTTTAAGGAAGAGACCATCAGACATCTCCGGACTTGGATTTCCACTCTTACGAGCAGCATCCTCTTCAGCGGCGTGCTGTAGATAAGTATCATCTTGCATGATCTTATCCAGAGCGACAGCGCCCTCGAAGCGGGAGACGCTCTTACGCATCCACCGCTGGAACGCAATACGATCAGGATGGTTTACATCTTGAGCGATCTCAAGGAAGCTGTTTCCACCATCTTCTTCGATAGTTGAGTTCCAGCGAGCCATAAGTTCTCGTGCAACTAGCACATCAACATTCTTTGACTCAGCAGGATTGCTAAGAGCAAGAAGCAGTGAGCCGGCCTCGCCGGTGGTAGCATCAGAAGTAGCCAGGTCAAGAATATTATTAGTGATCTCAGTAGCACGACCAGTCATGGCCGGAAGGAGATCAAAGTTCTTAGCACTCTTGAGCCATCCCTCGGAAGGGTTCTCGCTGTGGTAGTTCCTATACTGATCGATAAGGGTTTTACCTTTGGTCATGTACCAAGCAGAGTCTCCTTTAGGATCACCAGTGAGGTACATAGCAAGGTCTCTAGTTTCAGGTGAGCTTGAGAGCCGGGAGAGCGTAGCAAACTTAATGGCATCCTCTCGGATGGCGGGATCATCACTTCGCATCGCTTCCGCGAGCTGTTCTGACGGCATATACGCAAACGCATGCGCCTGGTCTGTCGACAGACTGAGAACTTCTTGCATAGCAAGACCCACGCCATTAACATTACTAACTACATCCTTAGACATTCGGTTGATGCTCTCGCGAGGCCACAGCGGTGAAGCCAGGATCTGGAGAGTGCCAGCGATGTCTGAAGGGAGTGGCTGCACAGGCAGCTTGGAAATGATAGTCTTAACTGCAGCCTCAGCGTTGCTGGCTTGCATCTCGCCTCTCTGGCCAGAATCTACTGCAGCAACAACTGCTTCTACATTCTTTACATTACGGAGGTTTTCTGCTTGAGTTTTCATCCAACGCTGAGTAGCTTCAGGCGGCGAAGCACCGGCGGGGCCGATCCATACGCCGTTCTTGAGGTCGTCGCTCCTATCAGCGGCCAATCGGTTATCGACAATCTGGACACTACCACTAATGATAGCATCGGGATGTTCGAGTTGATACTGCTTGATCTTATCAATACCAGTAACGGTGATTGGACCCTCGCGGGTAATGAAGTGCAGAGTGGGAGGAGCACTGGCGGTACCAGTTCCTGCCGTACGACGAAGGATTGCTTCCACACCTTGCGATCGGGCTGCTCGCATATCACGAGTACTGAGCGAGGTGTGCGTAACAGCACTAGTCTTTTCGGCAATGCTGAAAGCGATATTAGTGTTGGTTTCAGTGATCTGATCTCGTGCCTTGTTGAGTGCCTCAGCAATATCAGGGTTATCCCTGATCTGTCCCGCAAAGCCATTATCAGTCCACTGCGACTCATTATTCTCAGGATCAGCAACAAGAATCAGCTCCGTGAGGAAGTCCACCTGCTGCTCAGGAGTCATATCTGTACTAGTAACAGCACCATCAATGAGCCCATTGAGAACCTTGAGACTATGTGATCGCTGCTTATCAGGCGAACCGGAAAGCTGCGGCTGCGAAATTGCATCGACAAAGCTACCACGCTTGGCGCTAACGTCCAGCGCGGGGTTGATGAATGTATTTCGCAACAAATCAAATGGAACTTCACCAGCTTTAGCAGCACCACCGCGCTGGGTGTGCTGTGAGTTAAAGCGGCCATTACTGATTGCTCCTTCGACGTTCTTGGCAATACGCGGGTTGATCTGGCCATCACTACCGTAGGCAGCGTTACCGAGATCAGCACGCATAGCGTTGATCATGCTATCGTCAAGGCCACCTCGGAAGGAGCCATTATAGACAGCACCATCATCGCTGGTGTACATAATACTTCCATCATCTGGCTTAATCACCAGACGAGAGGGATCCTGTCCGAAGAAGTTATAGGCAGCACCAACCACAGAAGCTCGGCCATTAGCCAAGTCACCGGGGGTAACATTGCCGCTATTGGTAAGCGCTTGGCCGAGATCGAACATCCCGGTCTTGTATCCTAAATTAGTATTACTCTGGTCGTAGGACGCAGAGATAGACGTTAGCTTCTGGTTCGTTGCGGCGAGCGTAGTTGCGAATAACTTGAAAGCCTTGTCTTCTGGATCCAGCATGGACATCTGGTCGTTAAGGTACCGAGATGCCGTGACCATATCCATTTTGGAAGTAGCCTGAGTTACGTTATGGATGATATCATTTTGGTAGGCATCATATTCCTTGCCTTCCATATCAGCCATCATCGTGTTAAAACGCTTAGCAGTCTTTGAGTGAGGACGGTACTCTTGGAGCCGCGTCCACTCAGCCATCTTCTTGGGATTACCTGAGACGGTACGACTGTACTCAGCGAGTTCAGTTTCCCAGTCATTCTGTCGCTTCTGAGCGACTCGAGTTTCCCATTCATCAAACTGCTTAACACCACGTTCAACTCCTTGGAAGGCACCCTGCAGAGCCGTGTATAGGCCACTACCATCATCGATGATACGAGCCTGCTGGCCAATCTGGATACCTGAAGGAGCCGCACTACCGGCGACATTACGTGAGGAACCACCGGTGCTATATACACCTGATGTTCCCTGTGGGGTAATTTGACTACCCTGTAGCGGACCAAGATTCTTTCCGCGTGATCGTTTATTATCTGGTTGGGGCATAGATTATCTCCTTATGCTGGAAAGGGTCCCATGGTATTGGGTGTACCGGAAGCAGGAGTTCCAGTTGCACCACTGAACATACCAGCTAGTCCACCAAGACCACTACCAAGACCACTAAGAGCGGCGCCAAGCACCATGCCGTCAGTGTTAGGCATTGGAATCGGGGTAGAGGGAATGTACTGAGGAGGCATATTAGCAGCTCGAGCATTGAGCTGACCGAGTTGTTGATTACGAGCATTTTCAAACCCATCGAGTTGGTTATCGAGGTTGGCTTGAATACGAAGCTGGTCAGAAGAAGCGTTGATCCTCTGCTGGTTAGCAAGAGCATCAGCCGTGCCACCACGACCCATACCACGTCCTCCGGAAGAGGAAGTTACCGCAGCCTTAGTCTGGCTGTAGTTACGACTGAATTGATTCGTGGCGTACTGGAACTGCTCTCGAGCCGCTCGACTTTGAGCCAGCTGGTTCTCGAAAGAAGTGCCAGTAACCTTCTTGTTCTGATAGAGACGATCCATCTCAGCAATGCCAAGCTGGCCGCGCTGCATTTCTTGGTTCATTTCCTTCTCGAACTCCTGCCACTTACGATTAATTTCAGCTTGCATGGCTTGAGCCTTAGCGGAGCTTGCGGATGCCTCTGCACCCATAACACCACCACCGACACTAGCTGCAAGACCAGCAATACCTAGTCCAATCATTACTGCCATGGTATGGCCTCCTTAATTTGTCTTAGGAATTTATCAGGCGAAAGCCTAAACTCTTCCATAGGTACGATAAGTCTGTCGACGTACGAAAAGTACTTCTCGAGACACTCGCGTTGATTTAGAAACATATGAGAGATATGCTGCGATGTCAGCTCGGGTAGACCCTGAGCCTTCGCAGTCTTTACAATAGAGTTGACCTGTCCAACGAAGTCCGATCTGGTCATCTGTATGATCAGGTCTACGGCTTCAGGGTCAATACGATGGAGCTGAGGAGCCCAGAGTTTTAGCACGGTATGTTCTTCCGTTACGATAGGCTCATCGCCATCTCGTTGCTCTAGGCATATATCCCAGAATCCGTTGGGGTTCATTTCACGAGCAGTCCAACTAGGGTGCTGCTCGATACATGAATGTGGTTTATAAATTTTAGTAAGTGCCCGCATCATAGCGGACGTACCAGAGCGCGGGGCTGACCCGGTTACTAGAATCATCGCGGTCCTCTTCTAAGGAAGTTTGGTCGCGTCTTGCTAGTGCTCTCGTTGAAGATATTACGAACTCGAGAGGTGCCACTGCCTCCGCGCGCCTCGGTAATTACTTCACCGCGGCGTACATCATCAGTCCACATCTTGATATATTCTTCTTCAGCTTTGCGTGAATTCTTAGCTGCTTCAACATCAACGTCGACCTGCAACCAGTCCTTCCAGAACTCACAAGCAGCCGACACTGTATCAATACGGTCATCATGCTTGAGTGCTCCTCTAAGATCCTGCAGACGGGTGATCTGCTTCTGGTTCTCTTCATCGCGGATCGCCGAAGTATTAAATACCAAGCGGTGAGCGGCCATGACAGGCTCGATGTTATCGATGATTCGCTTCTCCTTGGCTCCGCTAACACGGAAGTCTTCGACAGAAACCTGGCCGCACATTCGAGCGACAATGGGACGAAGTAGCGCAGATACTGCACCATCACCAAAGTTAGATTCAACGCGGATAATAGAGGCGTTGTACTGAAGAGCCTTCTTAGCAATCTTCTCGAGTACTGGTTCACTATATCCTCCTTCAAGCCCAATGAGCTCATGGATAACGATGTACCCATTAACAACTGAGGCTACGCACACTGCAGTTTCGTCAGCACCTCTACCCGCCGGGTCAACAAAGACTACGGTCTGGGTGTATGGGATGAATGCTGCAGCAGTATACATGGGATGATAACAACGGTCTCCAGAAATACCGAATGTCGGTAGGTTCTTGATAGGCTCAGCATTGGCCCACACCAGCTTCTCAGGGAAGAGTTCGTGGTCCACATCCATCACCATAAGATCAGCGAGTCGGAGTGGGTACCTGCCGACGTCAGCCAGCGAGCAGTCAAGTCTGTAATGAAGATCAAACTTAGTTGGTCCGATCTTAGCTTTTCTTTCTTCGAGCAGCTCCTGCGTAAATCGCTCGGGCTGCGTAGTCTCACCAGGTTCACCCGGCAACGCCATGATCCAGTCCGCCGCATTCTCAATCTGAGAAGAGATAGATGGATCCGGGATAACCGCCGGGAACTTAATTTGAGGATAGCTCTGTGCTAGCTTATTATAGATAGAGTCGCGAGTCTGGGGAGTGCCGAGCATAATCACTCGGCCACCAGGGTTACGGATCTGCTCGAGCTCGTGAAGACGGCCAAGCAGCTTCTCACGCTGGATCTCCGTATCGGAGTTACCCTCAATCTCAATATCATCACTGATAACAATATCAGCGTGACTACCAGTGATCTGGCTCGTGATACCACGGGCAAACACTGATGCATCCTGTCCAACCTTGCTACGCGCTCCACAATTGAAGGCAAAGGCATTGTCGGTCATATGACCACCAGGTGCCAGGTGGCTACAGTATGGCACGATATCGCAGATTCTGCGGGTCATGCTAATAAACTCTACAGCCTTCTGGGCCGTAGCGGACAACACCATAATACAGCAGTTAGGATCCCGTAGAAGGAACCAGGATGCCAGGATAGACGTTAGAACTGATTTACCGGCTCCTCGGCCGGCCTGAAGTTGCATATCTACTCCGTGCTCTTGCAGAGCATCCATCATTGCGTACTGGATAGGTGTTGGATCTACGCCAAAGAGGTATCGCATGGATGCATACAAATGGTTGCGGGCATCCTGTACCATCTCTTCGGGTACATCATCTGGGATCTCGTCCCAGTTAATTTCGGGGTTAATATTCATAGTTAGTCTCCTTAGGTAAAAGAACGAGTGAGCGTAAGCTCACCCGCCCTGGTTGATCTTGAACGGAGCTGAATCTTTCAGCACATTCTTGATATTTTCAGCTTGGATGGCAGGCATAGAGCCCTCGGAGGAATCACGATAATCCGTGAGTAGTCCACGAGCGACCTGAGCCCAACCAGCTGTAGGTTCGGCTTGCAGCGCGGAGATAACGGTCTCAAAGAGAACGTCCTCGAGCGCATCAATATTTTGCTTCTTCATTTCTTCTTCCTTGCTGGGGCTCGCTTAGGCTTGCCACCGGCACCATTACGTGCACGGTTCTTGGATGGTGATTCCAGGAACGTCGAGCCATCAGTGCGATGTGAGACATCCTTGCCACCTTTACCCATGATACCGCGTGCACGGCGGTTACGCGCGGATGCACGGCGCTTCGCCTTTTCAGCGGGCTTCTTGTTGATCTTCGCTTGAGCCTTCTGCCGACGCTTACGCGCGGCGGGGTTAGCCGCGAAGTATTTAGCTGTTCTAGACTTTGCTGCCATTCAGCACCTCCATCGTTTGCGGGCCGCCTTACCACGTTCACCAGTCCAGCTTCGGGAGCGAGCACAGAACGACTTACGTCGGCCTGCTGCCTTGCTTCCCTTCTTAACTTTACCGGTGACGGCAGTCTTAAGCTTCGACCCTGGGTTAGCTTTACGATATTTAGCGACACCCTTCTTGGTGAGACCAGCACCCTTCTTAACAGAGCGCTTCTCGCCTCGACCAACGGACATCTTAACATTCTTACTTTTACGCTTAGCCATCAGCGACCCCGCTTAGTCTGGGAACGCTTGAGAGCCTTACGGGTGGGAGCACCCTTGGTTCCAGGCTTACGCATCTTCTCGCCGCTGCCGGCCTTGATACGCTTACGCTTAGCATTAATGTTGTCCCATAGTCCCCGCTTCTTGGCGGGCTTCTTTTTACTAGGCATCAATACCCCTTCTTCTTACGCGGGGTTGCCTTCTTCTTAGCAGGACTCTTCTTAGAGTGCTTCTTACCGGGTTTTCCACATCCACATTTCTTACACATAGGTAAGTCCTTTCAAATGATTATTTAGTACGCTTAACCGAGTACTGCGAGTAAGCGGACTTAGTTACTACAGAAGCGTTGTTAGTAGAGCCTTTACGGACTCCAAAGGTAATAACATCGCCCACTGAAACAGTTATATAGCAGATAACATCTATGCTAGCTGATTCATGTCCTGAAGCATCTCGGATATACGAGGAAGCTCCCACGGGCCCAGTCTCAACTCCGTTGATCATAAACCTACCTTGAGGAGCAGGGCGCTGGCCGTTCGTCGTCGTCGCGATAGCTACAAACAAATGAGCCTCAACGCAGAGAGTGCCGCTAAAGTTACAGGTAATGCTATCGCTAGCAACTGTAAAGTCAGTACCAGCCGTGACAGGCCACGTGGGATCAATAGCCGCGAAGGCTGCTGACTGACCAGTAGGCTTACCATTATTCACCTCGACGTCAGAGCCGGGAGCAAAGAACAGATGCTCTAGCGTGGCTCCAGATCCCGAAGTACCAGGAGCTCCGGCAGGACCTGGGTTTCCAGTGGGACCTTTATCACCAGTGGGACCTTTATCGCCAGCAAACCCCTTCGGGCCTTGGCTACCTTTAGCACCACTTAGGCCACTAGTACCGGTTAGACCTATTTCTCCACGGGGTCCTTCGGGACCTCGAGGGCCAACTGAGCCAGCTGGGCCTTTTTCGCCGGGAGAACCTCCGCCTCCACCGACACTGGAGAAGCGATCTGCATCACGCATCATGCGTTCAATCCGTTGCTGTTGGATTCTGTCCATTACGCTGCTCCTTCTTTTTTCGCTTAGCTTCCTTCACATCCTTAGGGCGGACACGTGGAAGCTGTCTTGGGTTAGGAATCTTTTTTGATTGTTTTCTCATTTACATCTCTGCTCCAGAAGAGCAATCTTAGTTTCGTGAATTTGTAAACTGTTATTAATCTTGTGCTTCGCCTCACGAAGGCTTGACAACCCATCATGGAGATCGGCCACTCGGCCTTCCATCCTGATGTTATGTATGTCGATATTATGTAAGGTTTCGTTTAATTGAGTAACAGATGAATTCAGTCCATCGACTGCCTGGCCTGTTCGCTCAGCAAGCTCAAGAGCTCGATCAGCAGTATTAGCGGCAGAAGAAAGTCTCTTGCCAAAACTAATCCAGACTCCAATCAAGCCCGTCAGGGCAATAACGATCAGAGGCTGAGCAATAGCAGCAACAAACTCAAGGAGCTCAGTCCATCCATTATCCGAGGAGATATTAAACATTACTCTTTACCTTGACCTTGCAATCGTCGAGCCACCAAGATAAAAGCCAACAGCGGCCAGCAAAGCAGCGCGCAATTCAGGGAGAATGACGATACCCCGGAGCTGTTCCCAGCCTCCGGTGAAGAGTCCGAGCAAGTCCCATGGGGCTCGCTCTTCTTCGACCCAGACGTCGACTCCGATGAGGGCTCCAACAAATGGGGCAACAGCGAGAACCCAGAGTACTGTGAAGACGAGCACCCGACGGCCGACATGAGAACCACGCACAGCAGCCCGATCAGCGGAATCGTCAGCCACAGCTTGCTTCTGGAGGAGCATCTCAGTGGTCTTCTGTTGATTTTCAATGGAAGTAGCCATAAAACGAAAGATGAATCCCGAGAGGGCACCACCCAACATACTAATTAGTTCAATAGACATAATCTAATCTCCTAAAGGACCCACGTAGGGGCCAACTTATTCTTCAAGTGATATACGGAATGATAAAACATCCACCCCTCATCGGTGACTACAGCCCATCCACTGATACCCCACATAGTTTGGTAATCAGTCAGGACATCATCAAAGAGTCTACCGTTATATCCGGCCTTGTTAAACACTTCCTCCATACGAGCACGGAAGTAAGTCAAGTCGCATCCTGGGGGGCGGATGGGGTTACAATAGGCTTGGTGGAATCCTACCTTGGATTCAGCACCTTCGAACCAGTCACGCGGCGAGCCTAACCAAAACATTGCCGCGGCTGACCATGCACCATAATCTTTACCAGCGATAGTCACTAGATTGCTCCAGCGCTCTGCCTCCCAGAACAGTGTGATTCCTCCGAAAGCACTGCCACCGCCTGAATTAATGGTGATGAAAACATTCTTAGTTGGAAATATCTTCATGATACCTCTGAGTTGTGTGGCGTCGTCATCATCGACTACACCTGAGTAGGTGTACCACGCACCAGAAGCATCAACCGTATCCAAAGTAAAGTCACCGCCAAAGGTCGTTGAGACCAATGACAGCATAACGATCATGTATAAAAACAACTTGTTCATAAACTAACTCCGTGTTCCAGGCCAGTGTATCGGGGCCCTTTGATGTAAAGAAAGGACGCCGGGAGGCACAGCACCTCCCGACGCCCACTATGAGTAGATCCGACGCTGCTGCCCGTGAGACACTCCGAAGAGTTCCCATGGCTGCTGCCTTGAATAGCGTAACGTTATGGCGTTCGCACCATCCCCCACGAGTGAGGAGTTACTACTATGCAACTGCATCAGCAGTGCGACGGTCCTAAGGTTCAATTAATTAGTCAGCTTCAAAGTAGAAGTCAAAACGTACTTCCGCACCATCATCCCAGTTACTAAAGGGATATACTGCGGTGTTGTTGAATGTAGACTCATCCACGTTCTGGTAACCAGAGAATGCATCATTCCCTGCAAACATAGCGAAAAGACCACTCTTAAGTTGCGTTCCGTCCAGCTGGGTTACTGTAGTCTCGTAAAAGATCTTACCGGCATCTCCGTTCGGAGTTGAAGCCTGCCAGGCTACAGTTTCAGGGCCTCTATTATCGACGAAGTCATAGGTATCCGTTGCATAGATTCCCTTGCCAGCTGTGCCATCATCGGCATCAGAGTAGCCGGGTCCCCATCGCAGGATGCCAGCTTGGTTACCAAAGCTGCCTTGTCGTCCGAGGTTACCCCAGATACCTACTCTACCGACATCATCGGTAACCGGGTACGTCTGGAGACCAACGGGAGTCCAAGGATCGGGATTAACAGCAACATACGTAGAGGAGAAGCCACCAAGGCTCATCATACCTCCACCCACAGGTCCGCTAATGTTAGAGTCCTTCACCAGATCAGGCGGAATGCCCACTGCGGTGACGGTACACTTAATAAACTTACCTAGATCAGCAGACACCATAGTGTAGGAGCTGCTAGTTGCACCGACAATATCAGTATATGTACCAGTCTCCGTATCAGCGATTGACCACTGAAGGGAAGAGCTGGTAGCATTAAACACAGACGCAGATGCGGTCAGCGTGCCCCCAACACTAGGAGTACCAGCGACGGTTATAGTGCCACTCGGTGGGGAAGATCCGTAGATAGCCTGCGAATTTTCCTGAACAATATCAGAGGTGTTACCGGGTTGGTTATTAACCATCGTAATCCAAGTATCGAGGTCATCGCCTTGGACCATACCAGTATTAACGGTCGCACTGAAGTTACCGAGGTTACTATCGATGATGGCCCACTGGACAGTAGCACCATCAGTAGATGGGTCAGGGGAACCAGACGCCAAGTCAGCATAGTTCTCCGTACCCTGCATGTCTTGAGGAATAATCAAGCCGCCCATGTACTGCTGAGTTCCAGCAGGTCGGTAGTTGATATCACGCCAGACCCAGTTATACATAGAATTGAAGAAACGAGATCGGAAAGTATCACTAGTATACTGCTGTCCTTCAAGAGTCCAGTCCTTCCAAACATGACCGTTGTGGACCACCGAGACCGAGCCCGATCCCCACTGAGTATCAATGAAGTACTGGAGGTTTACGTTAGTAGCCTTCCAGCCCTGCAAGATAGTATTCTCAACGACAAGCCAGCCGTCGGTAACTGTGGGAGGATCTGCAGACCCAACACCAACCCGAGGCGGGCTGACGTTAGGCTGATAAATATCCACATGCGGGTCCGAGCGACCCCAGTAGTAACCGCCTGCATTGGCGTAAAGTTGCCAAACTGACCAGCGAGGGCTAGGAGTGTTATCATTAGCTGAAGTAGTATCTTGAGCCAGCACAGTCTGGTTTACAGTATAAGGTTCAGATCCGGAAGTGTAAGTAGCTGAAGAATCAAAATCCCCGTTAGTACTAACATCCCATACAATCGTTCCGCCACCAGCTGTGAATATAACCTGCGCACCAAAGACAGAGTCCTTAACGAGGAGGTTCAGCTGAGTACCAGCCATACCAACATCCTGAAGGTTGGCTTGGTGGATATTATTTCTTTGAAGTACAATGCCACAACCCATATTACTATTGTTCTCCACAGTACTCTCCATCAGATAGACAGCGTTGCCTACGAAAGCTGGAGTAGTGAAGACGACAGCATCCTTGGGGATGACATCCGTACCTACGGTATTGAAGTTGCTCTGAGCGCGAGTCCACTCAGTAGCCCCAACACAGGTCTTAACGGACTGATTAGGAGCATCCCAGTTACCAGCCGCATTATCACCGATGGTGACGCCGCGGAAGGTGGTCAATGGGGTAGCGTTTCGAGTAATAGTACAGTCTTTAATAATACTACCATTGCTGGCAGCCTGATTAAATGTTGTAGTACTCTGGTTAATCTCAAGGTTCTCGAACTGGAAGAAGAGACCGCCGCTAGCGTTCGTACCCGTAAGGGGATTCGGCTGAGCGACTTCACCAGCAGGATTGAGAGGACAGCTAACATCAAACGTACTAATCGCACGGCCAGCGGTAGCACCGCGGACAATGACAGGCACGTAGGGGTTAGTGTCTACTGTAACAGCAAGGCTGTCGTTCCAGTTAGAGTTAGCCGACTGAAGCATGAATCGGTACTGCTTATCCTGATCGAAGGACTGGGCATTGAGAGCCGCTCGAAGTCCTCGCTCAGTCGTAACAGAAACATCAACAGTATCCGAGACCTTAGTGAAGAACACAGAGTTGCGTCCTTCGGATACGTCTACATCCTGCAACGCGGGAGACTGAGTACCATCGCCCTGAAGAACCAAGGGAGTACCATGGATCGGGTAGATGATAGCTCGGATTTCCACAGGGTCACCGGCCGTCTGAGCGGACAGGTCGAGCGTGGCAGTATAGCAGGCGGAGTTAGGAAGGCTAGGATCAGCCTGCCAATCTCGGACAGCTTCCGTAGAAACGCTGAAGGGCGTTCCGTTATTTGCAATAAAATCAACTCTACTTACACCATTGGCATGGTCAGCAATAACGCTAACCTCAATAGTGTTATCCTCAGTAGCGGTGACCGGAGCTTCAATAAAGGAGCCAATGGCAACTCGCATGTCAGCCACAAGAGGATTAGATCCCGTGGTATCGGCGGGAGTCGC
>JGI24005J15628_10000413_pt1 | contig 24732 bp, 24 predicted proteins | sample LinPmetageLP40_FD_15628 | JGI IMG/M metagenome (IMG submission 15628)
TGGTGAAGCAATATTAACAATTCCTCCAGCAGTAGCAAGTGAAGTAGCTCCACTAGAATCAAATGTTGAAACGGATGTATCACCTGTAACATCTAAACTACCTGTTATAGCTACAACTCTACTATTATCTGTATCATGTCCGGTTAATGTTAATATTGTTTCTCCATATGTTCCACTTGAATTATGATCAGATGCGATTGTTAATTGACCATTAATTGTTTTAATTTGAAACCCATCTCCTATATCTGTCCCATTATCACTTATCATAGTTAAATGAGCTTCACCATCTGATGTATTTGATGATTTAATAGTTAAATTAGTATTTCCAGAACTACAATTTAATAATACACCTGTATTATGAACATGTGTTAAAGATACATCACTATCATCACCAAAATTAATAGCAGCATCATCAATTTTTAAAAATAAATTTGATATTTCTAATGGTGACGGAGATATAGTTAAATTACCAGTATCTGTATTAATTGCTGTAGTTGTTCCAAGTATGAATCTATCTTCACTTTCATCCCAACCCATAAATGCATTATTTCCAGTAGATCCTCTTTCTATAAGAATTCCACTATCATGAGTATTAGAAGAAGCACCAGTATTTAATTCTATCATATTATCTAATATTGTAGTGTTTGTAGAAGCTATAATAGATGATACATTTAAATCACCAATAATTGATACAGAAGAAGATAATATTTCATAACTATCATTTGCGGTTGGTATTGTAGTCCAATTTGTTTCTAATGTTGCTATTTTTGAACTTCCTAAATAATCAATAATTTTTCTTACTTGTCCGCTTCCATTTCCACTTGTTATTTTTAAATTATAATTATTATAAAAATCGTCTGTAGAGCTAGCTGTATTAGCTAATGTTGTAGTTGCTGGAGAATTTGTAGATGCTTGTAAAACACCAGAATTTTTTATTTCAGCAGGTCCTATAGTCATAATATTATGTAAATTATTTGTTGATGATCCATCATTTATATTAAATTTAATTTTACCTTTATGATCAGTTAAAGAACCAGAATGACTTGCTGTTATACTACCTAAAACTCCTTCTTGTATATTTGAATCAAACCCTTTAAATTGTATAATACTTGCTCTTTTATTGTCATTATCACCTGTATTATTTGATCCTGGAAATTGACTTAAAGTTATATTATTATTAGCTTCAATTGCTTGCTCAAATATATTTGCCATATATATTTTATTTATTAATAACTATTTAAGTTATAAAAATAAAATATATTTTAAATAGTTTTAAAAATTCATTTAAATAAATATATTTAAATATATTATTAAGTATGGGCGGTGGAAGTTTAAGTGTAGGTTCTAAAAAAGCAACTGGTGATGATATACTTAGTTTAAATCCACAAATTACTTTTTTTAAAAAAGTGTATAAAAGACATACTAATTTTGGGTTAGAATCTAAAAAAATAGGTACATTATCGGTATCAAAGGGTTCAGAAGCTAGTTTAGAATTTGGATCAAGTCTTACATATAAAATACCAAAAACTGGAACTTTAATTCATGATATGCATATTGAATTTACATTACCTCCAGCAATTAATACTGCTGGTATATTAGTAAATTCGGGAGGCGGGACGCCTGCACAAGAGAAACAGCCTAAAATAGGTTTACAAGGTGCTGTAAATGGATGGAGAGAATATTGTCATTGGGTGAATGCTGTAGGATATGCTATAATTGATAGTATTGAGTTAAAAATAAAACAACAATTTGTTGATAAACATACAGGTTTATGGTTAGATATATGGAATGAATTAACAGATCCATATAAAAAAGAATGGCAACTAGTTGGAAAACATAATGATAATGATACTCCACATAACATAAAACGTCTAAACTCAAGATATTATGTTCCATTAAAATTTTATTTTAATAGAAATCCAGGATTGTCCTTGCCTATTTTTTTACTTTCTGAAGGTGATGTTGAAATAAATATAAAGTTAAATAGTTTAAATAGTTTATTAAATTATAAAATTTGTAAAACAGGTGATAAAAATGATCTATTAAACTTAGACAATAATATGACATCGCTTCCAACAGATAATGTATTATCATTTAATCATAATTGTAGAATAACAGATTTTAAATTTTTTACTACATATGTATTTTTAGATTCAGATGAAAAAAATAGAATAAAAACAAATTTACCAAATGAATATCTTATTGAAACTATAACAATTAATGAATCTTTAGATCCAGATACAACATTAACTTTAAATAATCCAGTTAAAGAACTAATATGGGTTGTAAGAAGCAAAAACCGATTAAAAATTCCAGGCGCAGATGGCATTATAAATACTAAACAACCTAATAGAAATAAAGTAGGTGGATCGGGTGAAGATGATTCTAATGATAATCCCAATGATATATTTAACTATTCATTAGAAACAGAAAATGAAAGCTTAGGATATGGAACTTTTGATACATTTAAAACGTTAGAAATGAAAATTTCAAATGAGTCTAGATTTGAAGTGACAGATGCGACACATTTTAGAACTATTCAACCCTATAAACATCATAGTAATGTTCCTGGTGGGGTTAAAAATGAAAAAAGGAAATATATTTATTGTTATTCATTTGCTCTTCACCCAGAAGAATATCAACCAAGTGGATCTTTTAATTTCTCAAAAGATGATGATAAACTAAAATTAAATTTTAAAGGAATAGGAAATACATCTGGAACTACAAATATTTTAGGAGAAACTTATAGAATGGATTTATTTTCTTTTCAATATAAATATCTTAGTATAACAACAAATAATATTACTATTAAAGATGTTCCTTATAGTTCTTCAAAAGTAGAAGACAGTTCTTATAATTCAAGTTATGATCCAAATATTACTAAAGCATTAATAAAGAAAAAATGTAGAGATAGAACTGGTGAAATTGTTGCTGAAGAACAAAAGAAAATCATTGCTATTGAGGAAGAAGTTAGACGCAGATTTGCTAAAAATAGACCTGACGTTCATAGACATATTAATTTTAAAAAAAAGAAATGGTCTGGTTTACAAGGAGATCATACTAATAAATAATGTCCTATAAGTTTATATAATTTATAAAACACAATAAATAATTTAAGAATTAAAATTGTAATATAATATAATATGGAAAATATTCAACAAAATATTAATTCAAATTTTATTATTAATAATGATGATATTGATATAGAAGTAAAAGCATTACCATTTACATTTTATAATGATGAAAGTAACAAATTTAAATATAATAATAATGGTAATAAAATAATATGTCCTAAATATATTCTATATGAATTATCTAAATATGAAAATATAGTATATCCAATTACAATTAATTATAAAGATTTATATTTAGGCGTGTTAGAATTTAAAGAATTTATAGATGAAATGTATATTCCAAATCATATATTTTATAATTTAAATTTAGTTGAAAATGAAAAAATAGAAATAAAAATACTTAGTAAACCCTTACCTAAAGCAACATATATTAAAATAAAACCACAATGTGAAGAATTTTATAAAATAGAAGATAAAAAAAAATACCTAGAAGCACATCTTAAAAATTTATACACTGTAATATCAGAAAATACAACTATAAATTTAATTTATGGTAATAATACAATTTCATTATCTATTTTACAGTGTAAACCAGAACAACATGTTTCTATAGATGAAATTGAAGAATTAGAAATTGATATTGAACCTATAATAAAACCAAAACCAAAAATTATATCAACTATTAATACTTCATTAAATAAAAAAGTATCTAATAAAAAAGAAATTAATAATAATGAATTTAAACCTTTTTGTGGTAAAGGACATACTCTTGGATCTAAATAGATTTTATAAATGTTAATGTAGAAAAACATTTAAAATAATTTTCCCAATCAGTTATGGTATTATTTAATTCATTTTTATCATACTTTTTTAATTTCCAACCATATTTATTAAATATAGTTTCTAAATCATTCTTACTATATATTTGCTCAATCATAGGTTTAATATGAACCCAATTATAATATATTTTTATTTTAGAATTATTATATCGTCTAACAAAACTACTTGAATTACTTATATATACATTTTTTTTAAGTAATATATCTAATAAATCTTTATCTAAGAATTTAACTATAAATAAACTATCTGTTTTAGTATATTTATTTATATTATAAAATAATATATCATGATTACTATTAAGAAAATAGTGTATACTATTTATTGATAGTAATACTTCAAATTTATTATTATTGTATTTTTGGTTAAAATCATTTATATTTGGTAAATAATAATAAACATTATTATATATTTTTAATTGTTCTTCTAAATCCCATTTTTTAGTTAAATCGCAAATATAAATTTCACCCTTTTTTTTATGTATTAATACTTTAGGATCTAAATCAATCCCTACATATTTTGTTGAATAACCACAACCTAAATCTAATACACTTTTATTATTTAAATCAATAGACAAATTGTAATTACATCTATTATTTATATATAATTTTTGATAGTAAGAATTAATTAATTTTACATCTTTTATACACCAATAATTTTGTTGACATTTATCAATAAATTTACAAATACTATTATCATTTGGAATAAATTTATCATATCTTATTTCTTTAGCTTGCCATCCATCATCATAATAACATCTGTAAATTGAATTATTAATTAATTTATTTTTAGAAATATGATCATATACATTATGTTGTTTATCATATAATCTATCATTTTTACATAAAAGGTCTAAAGTTAATAAATTATTAGGTTTAATTTTATATATACAATTATTACCATTTAATATCCAACCATCATTAGGTATACAATTTAAGCTTAATTGTGAAATATTATGTAATAATGTTAAATAATCTAAATGACCCATTTCTTCAATTTTAAACACATATTTTGCCCAACATTTTTTTTTAAATGGATTAGAATTAATAAAATTATTAATAGAATTAGATTCTAATGTATTATAATCTAATAAAATATCTTTATAATTATTTAGATTTAAATATGGATATATTTTATTCGTTATATACGGATGTTCATTTCGAATATGTATAGTTGCTTCATATGATTCAAAGATATAGCATATATTATTATCTTTAACAAATTCATATTCTAAATTTTCATTTAAATTTAATTCTGGATATACATCAAATATGCTTTTTTTAAATATACCATCAGCTTTTATAGAAATATATTTATGCGTTAAATTTAATGGTTTATAACAATCTAATGGTGTTAAATGTGTTGGTATATTATTTACACTTGATGGTTTTGTAAAAATAATTTCATTATGTATATTTATTACTTTATGTATAAATGATTGTTTACATTTATTAAATCTTTTTCTAATATACATTTTTAGTTTACATATAACAATACTCCAATTTAAAAATGTTAAACTATATTCTGTATTTGTATATGATATTTTTTTTCTTTTTAAATTTATTAATTTAATAAAATACATTGAATTTATATTATTTATCTTTGAATCATCAATATAATAATCATATAAATATTTAGTAAAATAAAATCCATTTTTAAATAATACATTACTAATATCATCATAATTACTTAAATTGGAATGATAATTAGTATTAACTAAACTATATTCATTTTTAATTATATGTTTTTTTATAAAATCAATATATTTAATAAACTGTATTTTATGATCTAATTTACATTTATTACAATTATTCTTTTTAATATTATCATATACTTTTAAAAAAAGAGTAGTACAATTAAATTTAGATATGTCAATTTTATTATATTTTATATTTGAAACCAAATATTTTAATATTTCTATTACTAAATCTATACATCCTATATTACTAATATATTCAATAATTACATTATATTTTGATTTACTATAATCTATATTATCTACAACACATTTTAAATAGTCTTTATTTAAACCAGAACAATTCAATATTTTTTTATTAATTATATGTAATTTTTTAAATTCTAGTTTATAATTATATTTTTTTATTACATGTTTTACTAATGGTTTGTAATATATTAACTTTTCTAATATAGGTGATATATGTTTTTTACCACATAAACTAATAAATATATCAAATTTTTTCTTATATTTTTTAAATGAATTTAAATCTGGTTCTTGTAAAATAGTAATACAATTACCTTCTGTATAAACAATATTATTATCTAAAATATAATTATAAATATAATCTATAATTCTTAAATCTGAATTCATTAAAGCACATGATAAAATAGTATTATAGTCTAAAGATTCGATATCTAAATTAATATCATAATTCTTTATCATATAAAATACTGTTTCATACTTACTATATCTTATAGCATCTAAAATAGGAGTATATTCACAAAAATCTGGTCTATTCCAGTCATTTATATATGGTTCTATTTGCATAATTATAGTAACTGATTTTTTAAATGCTACTAAATTATTTATACTATTAGAACTAAAATAATGATTTATATAACCCAACGAATATTTCTCAACATATGGAAATATTAAATTCCAAATGTTTATAATATCATTTTGGATAGTATTATTATAACTATTTGCTTTATCAAACATATCTACTAAAAAATGTAATAAACTATTATAATTTAAATCTTTTATACTAAGTATTCTTTTATTAAAATAGCTTTTTAATAAATTATAATTTTTATTCTTTATACATAATGCTAAATATTCATTTATTATTTCAAAATCATTAATTTTTAATATAAATAATTCAATCAGTTTATTATAACATTTATAATTGTTATTATTATTGTATTTTGTTTGAATACAATTATTCATAAATGTCGTTAAACTATATATATATCCTGTTTCCGTTTGGTTATAATTCCATTTTTGTATTTTAAAATTATAATTAAATGTTACAATATTATCACATATCATATTCAAAAAATCATATGAATCATCTATATAAAGATTCAACTCTATATGAGGTTTTATATATTTAAATATATTAACATCTTTACAAATACGTTCAAAAATAGATTTAGAACATAATAGACTATGATTTACAATATTATAATTTAATTTTGAATAAGATATTGTATTATTTTCAATTATTTTAGAGTATTTATCATATACTAATGTAAATAAATCTAAATTATTATTATCAATTATATTTAAAAATACTAATAATATATCACTATAATTCCAATTATATTCAATATATATTTTTAATTTTTTGATAAAATTATCATCAATAGGTAGACTTGCTAAACAAATAGAGAACATTGATATTTCTGTTTTAACTATAGGAATAGTAAAATAAGAATTATAATATTTAATATTAGTTATTAAAAAATTAGACAATAATTCTTCGACTTCATATTTTTTTATAAATGTATCATAATCTAAATATAAATTAAATTTTTCAAAATCTAATATCGTATTAATTTTTTTAAAATAATCATTTGACCATAATATAGAATTATCATAATTATCATAATTATCATAATTATCATAATTATCATAATTATAGTCATATGACCATGAATCAACCATAAAAATTTATTATTATAAATAATTAATTAAATAAAACTTAAATCAATTTTAATTAAATTATTAAACCAAAATATCCTTTATATCTTTATAAAGATCTAAAAGAATTGCTTTTTTATTATTTTCTAATTCAATATCAAAATTAGGTGTTGAACTATTTATAATAGATACAATATCATTTGTTAATTTTGTTTTTTCATCTCTTATATCTATATTTTCATTAATGAGTTTTAAAACATGTTTAATAGGTTTAGTTAATATATTTGCTACAATTTTTACACAATCATCAAAATTACTATTATCATCATATTTTATTTCATCTAATATTAAATTATTATTTTCAAATGTAACTCTAAATTCATATTCATAATTTTCAACAGAATAAAAAGGATAAGAATAAATTATATTTTTAAAACTATCGTCTAAACTATCATTTAAATTCATATCATTTATATTAAATTGTGTAAGATCTAATTTTTCTAAATGTAAATTATCTTCAATCATTATTAATATAAAAACTATTAATGTTTTTTATTATCTAAATAAACGGCAAATATGAAGCTTTCTCTAATAACAAATTTAATAACAATATATTAGTTATATTGAATTAAAATATAATAAAAAAAAAAAATATATTCAAGATGATGTTGCTAACAGTATTAGTTTGACTACTAATATTTTAAACATAAATTTATTCTTTTGTAGTCATATTTTATAAAGCGTCTTTTAAAATTAAACATCTTTGTTTAATAGAGTTAATTCATCTTACTCATATGTCTTAATTCTTTGTCACGCACTATTCCTATACAACTATTTATGTGAAGAACATCTAATTGTTTATCCAAAAAAACATTTGTTATTTTTACATTGTCCTACAAAAACTCTACAATAAACACTTTAATTTAATTTTTATTTTATTAATAATATCTTTTCATAATATAATCGAACCAATCACTATAACTCATTTATATTATTAACTAATATTTTAAACATTAATTTATAATATTTTTATATTAATAATGATTGAATATATTATTGTGTTATTTTTAATTATATTATTAATTACTAAAATAGTAAATGTATTAAAAAAATATAAAGAATCATTTAAAAATACATTTAATTTTGAAGCGAAAGTTGTTTCATCTCATAAGTTAAGAAAAAAAGGTCTTATGAATAGGAAAAATAAATTAAAAACAAATCAAGGCATGTTATTTGAATTTGATGAGCCTCAAGCAATATCATTATGGATGAAAAATACATATATACCTTTAGATGCTATATATTTTAATGAAGATGGAAAAATTTTAGAATTAAATCAAAATTTAAAACCACATTCAACTAAAAGTATTATATCTAAAAATCCTTGTAAATATGTATTAGAAGTAAATAGAAATACAATCAAAAATAAAAAAATTAATATAGGTGATTATATAAAAATTAAAAAAATAAATAAGTTAAAATAATACATTTGGACTTGGTGTTTTAGCAGGAAATTGATTAGGTAATAATACTTCTATAAATTCATCTGTATCATATTTATCTAATTTATCAAGATCCCATCCAGTTTGGTTATAACCAGGCCATAATTTACTATCAAATGGAGCGTAATTATCAAAATATGTCTTATTTCCTGATGGAAAATTGATAGTATTATTATCATTAACATTATTAACATTATTAGTATTATTAGTATTATTAGTATTATTAGTATTATTAGTATTATTAGTTTTATGCGAATTATTATGATTATTTGATGTTACAGATGTAGTAACATTATTTTGTGTATCATTTGTATTAAGAACACATTCTTTAGAACAATTCAAGCCGTGTTTTAAACAATTATAATTACATTTTTTAGAATTACTAGGACATATTTCGAGACATCTTGCTCCATGTATAGAACAATCAAATAAACAATTTTTTTTTTTTTTAGATATTGTTGATAAACCTAAAAAACTCCATAAATTATTTATTGTTGATTGTTCTATAGCAGGTTTTGTAGGTTCAATTATTTCAGGATCACAATCTGGTATACTATTTACATCATCTAAAGGAGAAGAATTATAAGCTGAATCTATATCAGATTCTTCTTGAAAATATTCATAATTATTCATATATAAATGTATAAGATAATTAAATTATAATGGAATCTTTTTTTTATTAATAATTATATCCATTTTACCTTCAGGTTTAATCTCTTCAAATTTATTATAAATATATGTTATTTTAGTTTTTATATTATTAAATATATCTAAATAATCTAAAATAAATATTATTATTCCTAATATAGGAACTATAGTGCTTATCCAAGAAGCAAAAGTACAACCTCCGTATATTTTACAATGTATGTCTTCTGCTATAAAATAGTATAAAAATAATTGTATAAATATTATAATTACACTTTTATATTGAATGGCGCTTATAATAATAGCGATTATACAAAAAAATAAAAAAATTTTGGTTTGAAGTGTATTATAAATTATAATTGCTTTATGTTTTATTGTATTCATATATTATTATAAATATTTTTAATCCTATTTAAAAATTGCTTCTCTGTTAATTTTGTATATTTAAATATAAACTGCTTTATATTATCTAATTGGTTATCATATAATTTTTCAATTTTTACTAAATTATCAGTATTTTTTAAATAATCCATATTATAATTCATAAATAATTTTTTTGATTTAACAAATAATTCTATATAATTTTCACTAACAACTATATTTTTAGATTTTAAATCATTTATAATATTTATTATATCATTATGTTCTTTAATATATTTAAATGATTTTTTAGGACCAACACCATTAATTCGTTTTAAATAATCACAACCTAACATTATACATAATTCAACCCATTTTTCATATGTAATATTTAGTTGTGTCAAAATTTTACTTAAATTATATACTGTGATTTTGTTATTATAAATATTAAAATCTCTAACTAATAATTTTGTTCCACTAGTTAATAAGTCCATATCCTCAGAAATGATAAAATCAACTACATTAGTCGAACATAACTTACTACATAATAAATCAGCTTCTCCTTGTGCTTGTATATATTTAATATTTAATAAATCAAACAAACATTTAACTAGATAAATATCTTCCTTTGTAACAGAAATAATTTTATTGTCAATAGTATTTATTTTATTATTTATTTCAGATACTTTAGATACATCGTTTGTATTTTGTAATTCTGTTTTTAATTCCTGTATTTTATTATGTTTATCAATTAATTTATTTTTTCTTGTATTAATTGTATCTTGTTTTAATTGATCAGGAACACCATCAAATATATATATTGGAGTAATATCATTCATTCTTAATCTATTAATTTGTTCAAAAAATTTAGGAATTAATTTATTTCCTTTATATTTAAATCTATATAAAAATATACTAACATCAATTGCTGCTTTTTTTCCTCTTAATTCAAATAGTTGTGTTTGTTTAATAGCATCAGGACAATGTTCTAATAGAAATGATGTTAAATTTTTAATTCCCATATCTGTTTATTAAGATATTAATAATAATATTGAAATTATTTTTAAATCAATTTTAAATAAATTGTATAAATGTTCAAAAAATTGATTTAAAATTGATTTAAAAATAATTTCAATATTATTTTTAGAAGCAAATGAATAATGAAACATTTCATGGTCAATCTACACAACAAAATTATAAAAATGATATTGATGATTCATTAAAGCAAAAAACAGTATATAAAATCTATGAATATTTAGATGATTATTCTTATGGGAATTCTAATAGTATAGGTATACTAATAATAAATATAAAAGATAAACCAAATCTAATTTTATTTCAGCCAGATGGTCCAAAAAAAAAAAATATTATGAGAAAATTATTGGAATGGAGAAAGTCTGGTGATTCAGATGAAGTAGGACATAAAGGTGGGGGTAATAAAAGAAATATATATGGTTTTAAATCAATTAAAACATACATATTTAATAATTTAGGAAATGGAAATGTTTTAAGATGCGATACTTCTCCAAATAAAATATATGAATTATCTAATTCAGATATTACTGAAGATGAATTTAGAAATAGAATTGATACTAGTGAATTTATTACTGTTCCGGAAATCATAGATGAAGATAATTTACCAACATGGTATAATAAAGTTATAGATATGATTAAATTAGATTGCGATAATGTTGTCCCCAATTATTTAATAAGAATGGAATTAACTGAATTACCAGAAGAATTTACAAATAAAACAAAATGGACTGAATTTATTAATCAGATAAGAGCTAAACAATATGAAATTCCTATATATTTTAAAAATGAATTACTTAATATGGGGTCATATGAAAAATACGAAAATATTGATTTAGTTGGTTTTGGAAAAAAAGAAAATGAAAAAAGTGTAAAATTATATATTAATAATGACTATACTATATTTTATACTAAACATGATAATAAATATATTAATGTAGATAATGTTTCGGAATCTAATGATTCAGATATAGATATAGTATTATGGGGTGAAATAAATATGTTTGTAGTAAATGAAACATATTTTCAACAACAATTAAAAGTATATAATACTGGGATACATAATTCTATAACAGGTAATGACGCGTATGGTGTTTATTTAAGGCTTAATAATAAATTAACTAATTATAAACCTATTGATGGTAGTCCATTACCTGAGGGTAAAAATAATGGAATAAAAACTAGTAATTCTAGTAATACTAATAGATTTCGTATGATTATTATACCAGATAATAATTCATGTATAAATCCACAAATTTTTAATGCATTAATACGGACTGAAACAATTAAATCTTTATCTGGATTTTTAGATAAAAGTCCTTATAATAAAATTATAAAAAGATCTATGGATATTTTTAAAGGAAAGACCATTGAAAAACATAAACCTAAACCTAAACCTAAACCTAAACCTAAACCTACACCTACACCTACACCGATTAATGGAGCTGTCTATATAATATATTTTGCTTGTGGATTATGGAAATATGGTCTTGTTATGGATTATAATGAATATAATAGACGAGAAAAAGAACATGAAAATAGTTCTATTGAAAAAGTTAAAGAATTTACAGAAAAAAAAAATATTAATGTTAAAACTGTTACCAAATTTTACTATAAGATTACAGAAACACCTAAAGGAGATGAAGAAAATATAAAAAAAATATTATTAGATAATATTTATGATAAAAATCGAGACAAAATGATAACAATGTTTGAGAATAATGGTAGTCAACATGATTATAGAGAATATTTTACATGTAATGATATAGATTATATAACACAAACCATTATTCCATTATTATCTTAATTATATGTCATCCTTAAATTATTAAATAAACCTTTATCTTGTCTATACATATTTATATGTTTAATAAATTTATCAATAAGTTCAATTAAATCATTATCTATGAATGATAAAACTAATTTTTTAAAATTATATTTATTTATTTTTTGTTTATAGTATAATTCTAAAAATGAATTTAAATTAAATAATAATATTGTTTTTACTATAAAATATGAAAAAACACTTGTAGTTTGATTAAATTTACTATTATTATTTCGTTGGAAAAATTCTAAAGCATTATCAAACTGATATAGATTTAAAATTTTACCAACTTGGTATAAACTAAATTTTAATTCATTATTCAATATTTTTTTACATTCGGTTAGTGTTTTTGATATTATTATACTATTAAATACTAATGCTAATATTTCTGTATAAGCTTCATTTAATTTAACATCTGTTGATGATGTAATATTAAAATATTTATAAAAATCAACAAATTCTACTTCATCTAAATCTAATTCTAAATAATGAATTAATTCATGAACTAATACTTTATTAAGTTCTTCTTTACGGTAAATACAGATCTTATAATTATGCGATGTAAAACCTGAATTGACTTCACGTGAAGTTAATATTCTAGTATCTTTTGTTATTTTTTTTTTAAATGGAGTCATAAATATATCAATATTAATATTTAATTTAACAGTTGGTGACTTGTATAAACATAATATTACTATTCTATCAATGATTTCATTTAATATTTTTTTAGAAATTGTTTTTGTTTTACTATAAATATTTAACTTAATTTGTACATTCATATAATTTATTGTATAAGAATGTATATAATCTAATTTATTCAATAAATAGTCTAAAATATTTAATTCAACAAATCTATTTATTAATATATTATCTATATATGGATTAAGAAATTTTTCTGGTATTTTATTATAATGTAGTAATTTATTTACTCTATCCATCATTTTTGGAGAATTACTATTTAACCAATTATTTAATTTATCTAAATCATTTGATTCTAATATTTTATTAAATATATCATTTTCGTCTAATTTTATATAATTATCAAGAAAGCCGGCATCAAGTAAATATTTAATAATTTTAATAATTGATATTTGAGGTGTATCTGTTATTTGTTTTCTAGAATAATTAATATTATATTTTTTAATACTATTTTGTATATTTTTTAAAGATTTATATAAATTATTAATATTAGCCCCTATTTTAGGTATTGAAACTTTAATATTAGATAATTCCATTAAATATATAATATAAATTATTTATTCATTCCTAACTTTTTTTTAATTTTAGATAATAATTGTTTATTTAATATCGCTTTTCCTGTCTCATATTCTACAATAACTTGTTTCTTAATATTAAGTGATTTAGCTAAATTATCTTGTGTTAATTTAAGTTGACATCTTTTTGCCATAAGTGCTTTAGATGTTTCAATACTTACTAAATTATGTTTTTGAGCATCTGTAGATCCGTCTAATTTTCTGTTTTTATGTATTTCATCCATACCTTTAATTTTACATTTTGTTTCATTTTGTCCTGTGCGTTGAGCATTCACTTTATCAACTTTATTTTTTTTTTTTTTTCTTAAAATAGTAACTTCATCCCACATAGATTCTGAAATAGTATTCATTATATATAAATATATATAAAGTTTTAAATTATTTTTTAAAAATTGATTTAAAATTTATTTTGTATTTTTATATTAAAAAATGCCTGTTGAACTTGAGATTAATGAACTAGATGATTACACGAAGTGTATTGAATTTATTAAGTCTAAAAATGATAACCAACATATCACAACTAAAATGATTATTAGACAATGTAATGTTAAACCAAAAACAGCTCATAGAGCTTTAAGACAACATTCTGATACAATGTTATGTAATCCACATGAATATGGGTCAGGAAAATATGTAAATTATAATTTATATAAAAAAGTTAATACAGAAACTATTAAAATACTATGTAATAGTGAAATTAAAAACAAATTAAAAAATGATAAAGAACTAAATAAAGATAATTTTATTAAAAATAGTTTACCTGAACTTTTATACAATAAATATAGAATTAATATTAAGAATATTCAACAATTATTATAAATTAACGTTTTCTGGATCTTTTATTTCTTTTAGTTCGTTTTACTTTTCTAGATAAACGCTTTGATTTTCTTTTTTTTATTAAACTACTTCTTTTCCTTCTTCCCCCAGTTAAAGCATTAGTGTTATTTGGATAAAAAGCTAAATTAGGCCCAGTTGTGTTATCTGTATTAACAACACCAAAACTTTGTGGCAAATATTGACCATACGAAGTTTTACCAGGATTTGAGAACATATTATCACTATATCTTCCACTATTACCTCCATAATATTCAATTGGCATTGATGTTGCATTACCACCCTTTAATTTTTTATTTATTCTTGGCATTTTATAATATATACAAAGAAAAACTTTTTATAAAATATATTTTATAAAAAGTTTTTTATATTAACTATTTAATGGATAGTTTTTTAACTAAATGTTTGAAATCTAAATCAACAATAATCTCTGATTATTTAAATAAAAAAATATTATTTTTAAAAGCATATCATATTATTACAGCTAGTTTAGTATTTCACGCTTGTGCTCTTATGAATTTGTTTAATTATGATTATCCTGTATTTGTATTTCTGTTTTTTACAGGCTATTTTTGTACTATACTAGCAAAAATATACGCAGATAAATATAATAATTTTGAATATATAGAATATTATCATAATGTATCACAATGGATAATAATTATATCATTATATAGTGTTTTTACAGGACTATATAAACACAAAATTACTAATAATATAATAATAATAGTAATTTTATTATTATTATTATGTAATATTAATTACTTATTATATAATTATAATAATGACACCAAATGTATTGAATTATGGTCAAATTGTTTAAAAAAAATCAATAATAAATACAATGTAATATATTTACAACATTTTACTAAATATTTTGATGATTCATTAATAATTATTTATTTAATTATTATAATGACTTATTTATATTATAAAAAAAATTGATTTTTTTAAAAATACTTAAAACTCTTAACACAATAATAATATACGAAATGGTTGGAATAGGAATTGATTTAGGAACTACTTACAGTGCTGTTGGTGTTATGAAAAATGATAAAGTTGAAATTATTGCTAATGATCAAGGTAATAGAACAATGCCTTCATATGTAGCATTTAATGATACAGAACGCCTTATAGGTGAAGCTGCTAAGAATCAAGCAGCTGTTAATTCAGAAAATACAATTTTTGACGCTAAAAGACTTATTGGTAAAAAATTTAATGATACAAAAGTTCAAAGTGATATGAAATTATGGCCTTTTACAATTAAAGCCGGCGATGGTAATAAATGTTTAATTGAGGCCACTTTTAAAGATGAAAAAAAAACGTTTCAACCTGAAGAAATTTCATCTATGATTTTATCTAAAATGAAATCTACTGCTGAAGAATACCTAGGTGAAACTGTTACAGATGCTGTTATTACTGTTCCAGCATATTTTAATGATTCACAACGGCAAGCAACTAAAGATGCTGGGGCAATTGCTGGTCTTAATGTGTTAAGAATTATTAACGAACCAACTGCTGCCGCTATTGCTTATGGACTTGATTCAAGCAAAAAGGAAGAACAGAATGTTCTAATCTTTGATTTAGGTGGTGGAACTTTTGATGTATCATTATTATGTATTGATGATGGGATTTTTGAAGTAAAAGCTACAGCAGGTGATACACATCTAGGTGGTGAAGATTTTGATAGCAGACTAGTAAACCATTTTATTCAAGAATTTAAACGAAAACATAAAAAAGATATTTCTAATAATAACCGAGCATTAAGACGTCTTCGCACAGCTTGTGAACGTGCGAAAAGAACTTTATCATCTACAACTACTGCTAATATTGAAATTGATTCATTATTTGAAGGTATTGATTTTTATACAAGTTTAACAAGGGCTAAATTTGAATCGCTATGTGATGATTTATTTAGAGGATGTATAAAACCAGTTGATAAAGTTATTATTGATTCAAAAATAGATAAAAGTAATATTCATGAAATTGTTTTAGTTGGAGGTTCAACTAGAATTCCCAAAGTTCAAGCATTAATTAGTGAATATTTTAATGGTAAAGACTTATGTAAAACTATTAATCCTGATGAAGCAGTCGCATATGGAGCAGCTGTTCAAGCGGCGATTTTAACCGGAGTAAGTAATGAAAAAACAGATTCCTTACTATTATTAGATGTTGCTCCACTTTCATTAGGTATTGAGACTGCTGGTGGTGTTATGACCAACTTAATTAATCGTAATACTACAGTTCCAACAAAACAATCACAAACATTTTCAACATATGCTGATAATCAACCTGGAGTTTTAATCCAAGTATTTGAGGGTGAAAGAAAAATGACAAAAGATAATAATCTTTTAGGTAAATTTGAACTTACAGGAATTCCACCTGCGCCAAGAGGTGTTCCACAAGTTGAAGTTACATTTGATATTAATGCTGATGGTATTTTAAATGTAAATGCTTTAGATAAAACATCTGGTAAATCTGAAAAGATTACAATTACAAATGATAAAGGACGTTTATCGGCAGAAGATATTGAGCAAATGGTAGCTGATGCTGAAAAGTTTAAGGAAGAAGATGAACGAAATTTTAAAAGGATTGATGCTAAAAATAAGTTTGAAAGTTATCTTTATGGAGTTTCTGGATCATTAACAGATGAATTAAAATCTAAAATGGAATCAGAAGAATTAGATACAATTAATAGCACACTTGAAAATAATAAATCATGGTTAGAATCACATCCTTCTGAAGAAGCTGAAGAATATGAATCTAAAATGAAAGAATGTGAATCTGTTATTTCACCCATTATTACTAAATTATCTCAAGAAGCAGGTGGTGAGATGCCTGGCGGGATGCCTGGTGGGATGCCTGGTGGGATGCCTGGTGAGATGCCTGGTGGGATGCCTGGTGGGATGCCTGGTGGGATGCCTGGTGGGATGCCTGATAATTCTAATATTGAAGAAGTTGATTAATATACTTAAACATAAGTTAATATAATACTAATTATGTATATAAGTCATTTATTAAAATTAAAAAAACAAATTTTTAGTGTTATATTATTTATTTCTATTTTTTTATCTTATTATCCAATTACAAACTATAATAACTATACTTTTATTCATTTTGATATTATTATTAAATCAATAATGATATCATTGTTTGTAAATAGTTTATTTTATTATTTGGATATTACATATGATAAATCTATATGGAATAGATTGGGTAAAAAATTAAATAATAATGAGTCAAATATGGTTATACTATATAAATATAATGCTCATTCAAGTATTTCACAATTTTTTGTAGGTATTTATACTTTATTACAATTGAATAATACATTATATTACTCTAATTTGTTTTTCTCTATTTCATTAATACTTTTAGGTATAACTTCATATTTACACTGGAGCACTCAAACTATAATAATGTATAGATTAGATCATATATTTATGGATATGCATATAAATTCTTTAACGATTTTATTTATATCTTCAATTTATAAAATATTAGAAATAAATTTAATTATTATAGCATTATTTTGGACTGTCTATAGATTTATTAAAAATCAAAGGGCTTTATTATTTGAAACATCTTTACTAGCAATATTCAGTTCATTGTTTTGTATATATATACAAAACAATAGTGGAGATGTTTATAGTTATATGATTGGTTTAATTTCCATTTTTATCGGGTTAATATTTAAAATTATAGATTCAAGTTATGGATTTGTTTATGGAACTGCTGTATTTCATTTTTTAGAAGCTATGGGATTTTTAATATTATATTATTGGATTAAAACAGTTTAAAAAAATAGTTAATTATTAATAACATGGAAGAACAAATAACACAAGAATATTATTCTGATAAAAATACGTCTAGTTTTTATTTAAATTTATGGGGTGGTGACTCCATACATATTGGAATTTATCCAGAAGATTATAAATATAATGCTTTTACTTATAAAGATGAAAAAAAAAAAATAATTAAAATGGCTATAGATAATAAAAAAGACTATATGTATAATTTGTTATCTATCTACTTAAATGATAATAGGGAAAAATATTACATTGCTGATTTTGGAAGTGGTTATGGTGGAACAGCTAGGTTTTTGTATGATAAACTAACAGAAAAAAAAAAAAAATTCCATATTGATTGTTTTGATATATCACATCATAATTGTGTGATAAATACTCAAAAAAATATTTTAAAAAATTATAATATTCCAGTATACGATATATCTTTTTTAAAAATACCATTCCAAAAAAACTATAATTGTATTTATTCTGAAGATGCGTTTATTCATATAAATGATAGAAGTTTAATTTTTAAAGAAATTAACAGAAAATTATTGAAAGATGGTATTCTTATATTTTCAGACATTATTCTTACAGATAATTGTAATTTAGAAAAAATAGATGAAGTTTATAAGCGTGTTAATATTAAATCTTTAGAAACACATCAAAGTTATATTGAAAAAGCAGAAAATAATGGTCTAAAATATATTAATTCGATAGAATATCAAGATAGTATGTTATATCATTATAAAAATATTAGAGATGTCATTTTAGTTAACGACACAAATAAAAAAATAATTGAAGGATTAGATAATTGGATTAAACATGTTAAATTAAATAATATAACAAGTAAAATTTTTGTATTTAAAAAATTTTAATTTAGTAATTGTAATAATTCATCATATATTTTTCCAACTGAACTTAGTTCGTTTGCTTTAAATGATCCACGTTGAGTTGAAATTTCTAGTAATGATTTAATATTATTAAGTAATAATATATCAACATCTAACGATGATGGTTTAGATTGTGTTTCATTTACTTCTATTTTTACGTTTTCCGTATTATCTTCCATATTATAATTTATTTATTAAATTAAATTTTAAGTATTTTTTATATTATTATTATTAATGATATTAAAAACAAAAAAAAAAAATTTATACGGTGGGTCTAATGCTTCAAATAAAAATAGTAAATTTAAAAAAACATTTAAATCAGGTATTAATAAAATAAAGAAAAGTTCAATAATAAATACAAAAACTGCAGCCAATAAATGTAATTTAACCTCTATTCTTTTAGGATCATTTAAATGTCAATCTGATACAGGATTATTTAAAAATGAATGTGAAAAAAAAAATATTTTAAAAAGAATTAAAAATCATCGCATGTTTAAAAATGAATCAGATAAACTTTATATCAAAAAATATTTTGAAATCTATTTAAATAAATATATCAATAGTAAACAAAAAATAACTGATGTATCAGCTATTTTAGAATGTATGAACTATAAAATGACTAATATATTTATGACATTTTATAAAATAAATAATTTTGAATTTGATAAAGAGTCTTCAAATTATCAAGAATGGATAGATACGAAATCTTTAGATCAAACTAATAGAAATAAATCAGACAAACAATTATTACTTGAAAAATTTGCTGATTTTATAGTGAATGTTTTAATAAAATCATTCTTAGGTTATAATTCTAAAGATTTAGAAATAGAAAATGAGTTTAAAGTATTTTTAAAATCATTTAATTCTAATTTATATTACAGTTATAATCAATTATTCGGACAAAATAATAGACAATTACAAAGTAAATTAAATAATTTTAAATCAGAATTTGTGCGGACATTTGTTAATAAAAATTCCGACACACAACTAGAACTATTTTATAAAGATTATCAATCTAAAAAAGAAACAAATGCCCAACTAATTTTAAGCACATTATTTGATAAAAATAAGAGTAGTAAATTTTTATTTACTATTTCAGGCATGTTCTTATTTGCATTATTATTGAAATTTGAAGTATTTGCTGCTCCTCCAGGAATGAAATCTGGAACTTTTTAATGTAATATAATAATATGAATCTTGAAAATATTATATCAGTTATACCTCTATTATTTTTTAGTTCAGAATTTATAAACATAATTTATAAAATATACAATCAACTACCTTTTAAAGAAAATGTTAAATATTTCTATGGATTAATATTATCAACATTTTCGGCACAAGCTTTAAAATACCTTATTCCATATCCTAAATCATTTTATAAATATTCTATGAGACCAGACGGAGCATGTGATTGTGATTATTTATCAAGTTCAGGACTCATTGCTAAAAATACACCTGGATTACCATCGGGGCATATGTCAACCACATCTTATTTTGTAACATACCATATTTTACATATTTTAAAAAATAATTATAATAAATTACTTATACTACCAAATATTATTTTATTAATTGGAATGGGATGGGGTCGTATTAAAAAATTATGCCATAATTTAACACAAGTCATTTTAGGCACATTTTTAGGTGCTTTAATAGCATACATATTTTTTAAATCATAAAAGTGTCTTTTAAGTAAAGTTAAATTCAACAAGGTTTACCCATTTCAGAACTTATAAATTTTAATTTTGATATATCGTCTTATAAATCTGATAAATTGCCACTACATAAATAACTATGTCTTATTTTTTTTATTTTAAGTATTTTAACTCAATATTACTTTTAAAAGTAATATTTTAAAACAATATTACTTTTAAAATTGATTTAAAATATTTTATAATTTATAATTTATAATTTATAAATAAAATGTCTGAAAATAACACACAAACTAAACCTAAAAAATTTAAAATAAAAAAAAAAGCAATAGATGAGGAAAAATATAAAATAACAGATAATGTAGAGTTATATATTGGTGATTCTCTAAATATATCAACAAAAAATAAATTTAGAATGATTTATTTTGATCCGCCATTTAATTCTGATAGAAATTATACATTAAATTGTGATAGTGAATTGGGTTTTTCAGATAAATGGACTGACGAAGACTATGAAAAATTTATAACAAAACATATTGATTTATTATACGAACTACTAGAAGAAAATGGAACATTATTCTTTCATATTTCATCATCTTGTATGTATATTCCTGAAAAAATATTAAGAAATAAATTTAAATTAGTAGAACCTATATTTTGGAACAAGTGTCGTTCCAAAAATAATGTAAAAACTAAATTAGGTTCAGTGATAGATATTATTTGGAAATGTAATAAAAATAAGAAATATAAGTTTAATTTAGTTACACAAGAAAAAGATGCAACATATTTAAAAAATTCTTTTAAAAATAAAGATAGTAAAGGTAATTATGCATTGGGTCCTTTAGTAACTGAAAATACAAAAAAAGGTTATATTTATGAAATAAAAATAGGAGAAAAAAGATTTAATCCAACATCTGGATGGAGAATTAAAGAAGAAGTTCTAAAAAAACTTATAGAGAAAGACCGGATTCATGTCCCAACTAAAAAAGAAGCAAAACTATATAAAAAAATCTATTTACATGAAAATCCCGGAAAACCCTGTACTGATTTATGGGATGATATACACTCTATATCTCAAGGAAGCGAAGAAAGAAAATATCCAACAACAAAACCAATAAAATTACTTGAAAGACTAATTAAAATATCAACTGATGAAGGTGATTATGTATATGATCCTATGTGTGGTTCAGGAACAACCGCAAAAGCATCAAATAATTTAAATAGAAAATGTATTATTAATGATATTAATCCAGATATTATAGAAATTGTAAAATCACGATTTTAATAGTTTGCTATAACTTTACCAAAACATTTACTAATAAATGTATCAACCTTATCTTGTTGTATTTTTAAAGATGGAGTTGATGATTTATTAGCTTTACTCTTGCCTAGTAATGCTGTAATTCCATTGTTCAAATGTAATCTAATTCTTAAATTTGTATTTGTTTCAAATCCATCTGCACTTTTTATCCATATTTGACGACTTGTTTTAGCTCTTGGGGTTGATTTAAGAATAAATTTATAACATTTATTAGGATTACAGTATGGATCCAGATTCGACTCGGATATCATTATTAATTGCTTAGATTTTTTATCATTTATTATAATAGTATCTGTATTTTCTTCTGTTCTATAAACTTTACTTAACAATTGTCTAATATCTTTTAAAGATATTTTATCTAAATAAGTAGATAAGATATTATCAACATCATCTCTTATACCTGCTTTTTTTGGTATTTGTGTATCTTTATGATTTTCTTTAAAAGCCATTAATGTGTCATTCAAATCTGAGGACCAATGTGCGCCTATTTTTTTTGGTGTAGTGTTAATCCAGTCAAATGATCCATTTTTATGATGTTTGATCGAAACTCCCTTAATTTTTCCATTTTCAAAATTATAGGAAGCATCCCTCTTCTGTTTAGTGCCTCCTTGATGTTCAAAAGAATTAATTTTAGAACTATACGTTTGTTCAAAAAACTTGGTAATAGGATTATCAGAGTATTTATTCATATAACTAACAATATCCTTCTCATTTTTTATTCCATTTATGTGATTTTCTCCTTTACTTGGAAAAGGCATTGTAACTATAAGTTATTTAACATAAGGTATCTTTATAATTAAATCAATTTTGTTAACTTAATTCAATCTATTTTATTACCCTATTTTAATTATATGGAAGTTCTACGTCAATGTTAATACTATTAAAACTGAAATATCTACAAATATTTGGTATTAATTCTGTTAAATTTAAATTATCTATTTAGATTAAATAATATTTATTTTAAAATTTCAAATATGTAAATGATAAAATTGACTTTATTTTTATTTAAAATCTTATTTTAATATACTATAAATGCCTATTTATTTATATAAACCGATTGGTCAAACACCAAATGAACTTATTAATAACTATAAAAAAGGAAATGTAAATGCTAAGAAAGTAAGTTTTGCTGGGCGATTAGATCCTATGGCTCATGGCACTATGACTTTACTTGTGAATGAAGAATGTAAATTACATGATACATATATTTCACGAGATAAAACATATGAATTTGAGATTTTATTTGGATTTAAAACCGATACATTTGATGTATTAGGAAAATTATTTGAATTTAATGATCCATATTCTTTTAAGTCTTCAATAGAAAACATAAATTTAGATAATTATACAAAACAATTCAATCAAGAATACCCACCATATTCTTCAATAGTAGTAAATAAAAAACCTTTATGGGAGTGGTCTAAATTAGGATTAATTGATAGTATTAAAATTCCAAGTAAACTGGTTCAAATATATGAATTTGATGAAATAGAAAATGATAGTAAGATAGATTCTTACAAAGATTTACAAAAAATTATTTTTAAAATGATTAATAGTTTATCAGAAACAAATAAACCTAAATTTAGGGTTGATTCTATTATCAAATTGTGGAATTCGTTTTTTAAAATAAATAATTTTACTATTAAACCTATAATAAAAAAATATAGAGCCAAAGTTAGCAGTGGAACATATATTAGATCTATTTCAAATCAAATTGGAAATGAAATAGGATGTGGTGCTATAGCATTAAATATCAGGCGCACTATTATGAATTAGTAACAATAGGGCTTTCTTATTTTTATCTAAATGTTCTAACATTACATCTGTAAATATAACATTACTTTTTTTTTGATGATGTTTAGTTTGTAAATGTCTACGAAAATCATTATATAAACTAAATCTTCTATCACAATAAGAACATAAATTTTTCATAATTATTTAATAATATTATACATTTAAAATTTATAATCAATTTTCATACATTCTATTGTATTCAGCTTCAGTCATTCCTTCTGGAACACAATAGCCCCATTCTTCTTTTAATAAATTAGGTTTTACTTTTGTAGCGCACCAAGATGAATCATCTTTTCCTTT
>JGI24005J15628_10000414_pt1 | contig 24695 bp, 28 predicted proteins | sample LinPmetageLP40_FD_15628 | JGI IMG/M metagenome (IMG submission 15628)
ACATTCGAAGGTTTGCGTTGGGCGGGTTTCTCCGATTCCAACGAATTATCCCCAAAGTTCTCAGGGAATCGTTTCTGCATCGTTTCATCTATACGACGGTAATATTCGTCAGAAGTAGGGTTTATGCCACTCCTAACTAATCTTTCATGTACTCCTAAAGCTAATGAAGTCATTTCTTCATCTTTACCAAACCAAGTATTTTTTGTTTGCCAAGCTTGAGCTCTAGCATCTGGTTGTGGTACTTGAGGACGCACTGGTTGTTGATTAAACTCTACACTACTTTCAGGAGTTTGTGAAGGGGCATATTGTGGTTTTAATGCTGACGCCTGCGACAATCTCATTTGAGCGCTATTCATTGCTCCTTGAGCTTCAATTATCTTCTCTGTGTCACCAGCATCATAAGCTTCACGATAATCTCGTTTAGCTAAACTTAATTCACTTTCCGCAGATTTTACTAATGTCTTAATATAATCTTCTTCGCCTGTGCTTAACGTAGTTTGAAGTCTTTTATTTTGCTCATAGACTTTCTGTGCGTAAGCAATAGCTTCTTCTTTTTCACGCGCTGCTTCTTCTTTAGCTCGTCTTTCGTCATGCCACACTTTTTTAAGCTGAGACATACGTTGTTTAACACGTTCAGAATACCCTTCAGTTAGATCTTCATTTTCTAGCTCTTCTACCATTTCTTTAGGTAAAGGTTCTTTACCTCTATCAGCGGCGGGAGTATCGTCTTCTTCTTCAACTTCTAAAGCTAATTCTTCTTGTTTAGGTTTTTCGGCTTCTACGCGTTCTACATCAGCAGTAGATTTTTCTGGCTTTCCTTCTTTTTTATTTAATTCTACTTCAACTTCTTCACCTTCCATTTCTAGTTCTTCGGGCACTTCATTAATTATTTCAGCCATGCTAATCTCCTATGCGCGTTCGTATCCGCGTGGGTCATCGACCACTGCTTCTACGGTATCGTCGTTAATAATGCGGAATTCTTTTCCGTGAATTTTAATTCTAGTTCCTGAGTAAGCACGAGTTATAACGAAGTCACCTTCTTTACACCAAGCGCCTGACGGAAACCTAGCTTCATCTTGGTAAGCTAAATCTCCTAGTTGCATAACAAATAAGACTACCGTTGAGTGTTCTTGTATTTGTTTTACAGCATCTGATTTAATAAGACCGCTTTCGTAAGCTTCGTCTGCTTCAGGTACCATACATAAAATACGATAGCCTTTAACATCAGGTAGTTGAGCAGCTGCTTTTTCTATAGCCTCTTGTTCACTAACTTGTTTACCTTCAGTGGTTTTAGTGTTTTTTGGTTTTTTGATTGGTTTGCCACCAGCGTTTACTATAGTTTTATCTGGTGTAGCTAAAATATAGTCGCTTTGAATATTAGGGTCTATACTCATTTATCGCTCCTTCTAGTGCTTATTTTAACTACACTATCTGTAGGAGTAGACTCAAAGTCTTCTTCTTCTTTTTTGTGCACCACCAGCATATCACCAATCATCATTTGAACTGTATCAAAACCTCTAATCTGTCCACATGCATGTTGATAACCTGCAAGGTCAGCGGTGCCTCTAGCCATATCTTCTGTTATTTCATTGCGTCTTTCTTTTATCTGGCTGGATAAAAGCATAAGCGTTTCTTTCTCTGCCATTTTAATCCTTTATATTAGTTAGTGTTATCCTCATCTTTAGTTTCTTTTATCTCAGTTTCGTCTTTCAACTTTTGCACATGTGCAGTAGTTTCATTACGAACCATAGATTCTTTTTCGCGCAGGTTAATATCTTTTTGTTTATTAACTGCTGCTGCTCCTAATTTAGCGCCTTCTAAAACTTCTTTAGTGTTTATTTGTTTTTGCTCCATCTCTGCTTTAGCTCCAATCTGAGCTCCAACAATAGTTTCTTGTGAAGTGATTCTAGCTTGCTCAAGCATAACGTCTTTTTGAACTTCGACTGTAGCCTTTTGTTTATCAAGCTCTAACTTAGCTTTATCTAATTCAATGTCAGCCATAGTTTTTTGTGCTTTAACTTTAGCTTCTTCTTGTTTAATTTGTAGTTCTGCTTTTTGCATTTGCAAGATTGGATCTTCTGCTTGCTTCTGTTGTTCTTTTTGTTGCTCTTCTGCAGTATTATCTTGTAATACTTTTCCAGCAGCAGCTGCAGTTAATCTAGCTACTTCATTTTCAATATCAATTGGAAGCGGTTCATCAGCTGGAGGTAGTGGTACCCCTAATCGTTTCTCTATTTCTATTCTGTATTGGAAAGCAATATGTTCTGCAACATGCGCTTCCATAGCTGCGACAATCATCCCTGCTTTTTGACTTTGACCTACCATCTGTTTAATTTTAGGATCTTCTGCAAAAGCCATATGCACTGCAATGTGTGCTTCATGGTCTTGGTCAAGAAATGCTTTAACTGGTTTGCCATTAATAATATTCATATTCTCAGATACAGGGCCTAACTGTTTAATATCTTTATCATCAGGTATAAGTTTGTTAGCGTTCTTAACTCCTAATACATCCAACATTTGTTTATTAAGTTCTGGTAAGTCATATATATCTGGATTTTGCTGTGCCATTTGCATAACTGCTTGGTACTGCACAACCTTCTGCGCCATAGTTGCAGCATTAGGATCAGCTACAGGAATTAGTTGTACCTTATCGTAATCTGCTTGTTTAGCTCCTGGTGTTCCAGTTGATGGATCATATTGATAATTAGGGTCGGTATAATCTTTAATGATAGTTTTAAGTAGTCCAAACTCTTTTTTCATAGAGTAATAAATACGAGCATTAACTGCTGACATTACTTTGAGAGTTCGTTCTAGTATGGCAAGTGTAGAACCTACTGGAGAGTTAGATGACATATCAGATACTTTCATATCTGCTGCAGTAGCAAAGCGTCTACCTTCATCAATAATTTTATCCATTAAAGCAGCTAGCACTTGACTAGGTTCTTTATAAGGGAGTAACATTATATTATCGCGGATAGATCCAGCTGGTGCGTCAACATCACGAAACTCTGCTGGGGCAATAGGAGTATCGTCACCTTTGATACGTAAACCTCTTGCTTTAAATCCACCTGGGAGATTTGATAATGTACCTGCATCTACTAACTGTCTTAATAGCATTGTGCCTGATTTTGAGAATCCACCAATTAGGTGTATCAGACCAAAGCAATAAAATCCAAAACCAGGAATATAACCATAGTGAACAAAATGTTCTCTACGCTTTTTCATACTGTCGTCTTGATTGTAATTACGTCGAATAGCTAATATTTCTGAAGTGCCTTTATCTATAGTAACTATATATGGAAGTGCTATTCCTGTTTTTCTTTTTCCATCTTTATCTTCGTAACCTTCTAAGTCAAGGTTAACATTCATTTCTAATATTTTATATCGGTCATCATTGGTAGCATCAAAGCCCATTTGCTCTGCTATTTTTTTCTCTACTTCATCTAAATCGTAGTTAGCTTCACCAAGATCTACATCACGATAAAAACCCATTTCTTGTAGATAGTGTAATTCTTGTTTTGTTTTACGCATAACATGTGTTACACGTTCAGCTGTTTCTAAATTAGATGCACCGTAAGGTACCACCATATCTTCAGCAGGGACAAAAACAGATACTTGACGTTGGAGCGCTGGATCATAATAAACTTTTTTAAACGCATTGCCCGCTAAACCTAGTCCCCATAACATTCTTTCATGTTCAGGTCGGTACTCTGGCATTTTATCCATGAGCTGATAGTTCATATTCTCTTGTACACGAGCAGCTGCTTCTAAACACTCGTCTGTTTCTTTACCAATAATAGAAGTTTTTACAGGACCTGCAGCTGGAAAAGTCTCCATCATAGTTTCAGCTTGGAATTTAACTAATGCTTCGGAAAGAAGTGGGTGGTATACAGCACATGCACCTTCCCATGGTTCGGTGCGTTCTTCTATTTTAAGACCTAATAATTCTAAGCCATCAACATATGTTTCTAGCCAGTCTTTTCTAGAGTTAAGGTCATTAGTAAAATCTTCAAGTAAATCAGAAGCTAACTGATCCATATATTGTTCATCTAAATCTTCAGCTAAGTTTTTATTAAACTCNTCATCTTNCATGGCATCAGGATCAATAGTTAACTCCATATCTCCTGCTTTAATAGTTACTTCTTCAGGATCAACTATTTCAATTTCAATAGCTTCTTCCGATTCAGCCATTTCTTCAACTCCTACTGGAGCTGCGTATAGTCCCTTATCTACATCTGCCATAATTTATCCTTATATTACATCGCATAATATTTTTTATTGTTGTGTCCTCTAAACATCTGTATATCATCTTCTTCATCACTTGGCAAGCGAATAAATCCACCCTGCCTAAACCGTGCTAATGCTAAAGTTGTTGCATCCACCAAGTCATCATTTGCTCCTGCTGGAAAATCATTACATTCTTCTATAACTTCACGTGCCCATCGTCTATCTGGAGCCCAAACAATGCCTGAACTAAACAAATCTGATACTGCATTTACCCGACTGATTTTGTCTTGGCCTTTTCCTGGTGTAAATTCACCCACTGGAATACCCATTCTTCTAAATTCTTGATAAAGTGCAGCACCGTTAGATTTTTTTTCTACAATAAAAGCGTCAGGCTCTTGTTCTTTGTACTCATCAATACAAAGTTGTTTTAACTCTGGAAACTCTAACCGTTCTTTTATTGCATTAAGTAATATTATATTATAATTATTAGTATCTTCGTTAAAAAATACGCCCCAAGTAGTTAATGCATTGTAATCGGCTCTATTATTAGCTTCTTGTGCAGCATCAAGTGTCATTATTATAAATTCACAACTAGGCGGATCTTCTTCTTCCCATATTTCCCACCATTCTCGTTTAATTAACGCACCTTCTTCAGATGTTGGGTTTTGTAAGTACTGAGCGTTCCAATATCTTACATCCAAAGCTGCTCGTCTAGCTTGTAATTCTTTTAAAGGCCAAAACTCGGGCCAAAGTGGTGTTTCTTCTCCACGTTTATCTTCTAAAATTGCTGGAAACTCTACTATTTCCCAATCATCTACGTCATCATTCTTAATCATTTGGTTAACTATCTGTCCTGTCAGGTCTAATTTAGACCATCTAGTCATAACCACAATAATAGCACCACCAGGCATAAGCCTTTGCAAAGGTCCAGACTGAAACCACTCCCAAGCAGGAAGAAAAACATCTCCTTTACCCAGCTTTGCGTCTTGTTCAGAGTGTGGGTCATCGATTATAAAAAGGTCAGCGCCCCTACCAGCAAGAGCACCCCCAACACCAATAGCAAAATACTCGCCATTATAATTAGTACCCCATCTCGATGCCGATTTACTATCCGCTTGCAGGCTGATATCAGGGAAGATGTCCTTATACGGGTCTGAACCCACAAGATTTCGGACTCGACGACCAAAATTAACCGCAAGATCAGCAGTATGAGATGCCATAATAACTTTCTTAGCCGGGTGGTTGCCCAAAAACCAAGCCGGCGCCAGATAGGATATGAGTTCAGATTTGCCGTGTCTAGGTGCAATATTGACGATAACTCGTTTGCGTTTGCCCTGAGCGATTTCTTCAAAGAGTTTAGCAAGCTTGGCATGATGCGCTCCTACTTTGTAATCTGGGTATACATGTTTTATAAAATCTAAAAATTTTGCTTTCCCCTTCTGCTGCGTTAATTCTTTTTTATATTGTTGTAATAATAATAAGTTTTTTCTTCTATCACTTTCAGACATATAAGGTAAAGATTTTTGTAGTAGCTCCAAATCATCATGACTAATCATTAATCTTAGTCTCTATTACTTCGCCTTCAATCACTGTGCCTTTTAACTGTTCTATAGTTTCTAATAATTCTTTTTCAAGCTCGTCGCCAGATTTAGTAATGTGAGTTACTTCTGTTTTTCTTTTGAACGCGTCAACGCCATCCATTTCTCCTATCATGCGAAGAGCCATTAGTTTTTCTTTTGGGTTGTCAGTAGCTTCGTGTACTTTAACTGCGTTATTTAAAACATACAGTTTATAATCCGCCATATCTTTTACTAGCATACAGTTGGTTTGAGCAACCATGCCAGCTAGGTAAGCCATAGTTTCATTTGGGTAACTACCAAATTCAGGTTTTAACTCTGGGTGCTCCATCATTTGTTTAGCTACTTGGCTTGCTTCTTCTTTGTTTTCTGTAGTAGGTTCTATAGGTTCTCCTAAAATATCTGCTACTACTTTAATAGTTTCTGCTCGTACTTCTATTTCTTCATCTACAGACATATCGTCCATAGCTTCTTTTTTAGATTTAGGTATAGGAATTTGGTCCTCAATCATAGGCACCACTACTAGGGCGTTTGCATGCTTGAGCAATGGACTGTCTGTAACTGAGGTTTGATCGTTAGTTGTTGCCATGTGTTCGCTGTTACACCTTAATTAATTTTGCAGCTATGACTGAAGTATAACTAATAAATTAACGCAAGGCAACCAGCAAAGGCTAACAAAAAGATTCCTGTATATATAGATATGTTTTCCATACCCGTATTCTAACGGAATCCCTTTGTTCATGTGGTAATAAGAATCATTCGTGTTTTCATAGTACTGGTCCAGTGTTATGAAGTTTTTGAGATTTTTTTGCAGAAAATTTTTTCTATATGCCTTTTTAAATCAATAGGGGGCTATGTGTAAAGTAAGGGGGGTGGGGGGTCGGAACTTCAGAAATTCGTTTGGTTATTTGTGCGGATTAGAATGTATATAGAATATTGTGACTACTAGAATATTTTGCGTAGGTGGGGGTAGGGTGGGGTTCGGCTCGGCTCAACCTGTTTTCTTTGCGTGTGCGTTTGCGTGTGTGCGTGTGTGCGTTTGCGTGTGCGTACGCGTACGCGTTATGTTGTCTTTTACGTAGGCGTACGCCTACAGACCAATAAAAGCCTTATGAATCAATGGCTTAGGCTATATGTTCTCATTGTAGCCAGATAGAAAACCGCTACGTTCTCTTGTAACTCATTGATTCATAAGGCTTGTTCCCGTTGTAGCCGTTGTAGCCGTTAGTTTTTAGGGGATTGGGGTAAAAGAAAAGCAATCAAGCGTCTTGATTGTGCAATGTATCGAAGATTAATCTCTAAACCTTCCGCTCTACTTTTGGACGGGTACAACGGGAACAAATACCAGCTGATTAAAAAATAAGCAGAGTTAGAAAAATAAACAATAAAATATAAAATATAAAATAATTATAATAATAACAACAACTTAACTCATTCCGGGCGATCTTTGCAGCAGCTGTTTTTATCCTCAGACTTATCCACAAAAAACGTGTTCTCTTCCATTCTGTAAAGTTTCAAAAAGAACACAAAAGGAACGCCAATAATTGAGTTAAAAACTCCGTCAGTTTTTACTTTACAGTTCTACCAAAAAGGCAGATAATCAGAGAGTATTATTTTTTAATTTTAGAGAGGTTTAATTATGGACAATTTAAGACGAGCAGTTATTAACCAACTCGGCGGAGAGGTTATTTTCCGAGAATCTTATAGGGACATCAACCGAATCGGTGCAGAAGGTGGATTCAATGGTTTTATATATACCGCCGATTGCGTGAAATTTACTAAGAGAAACAAACACCAGATATTCAAGCGACTGGACCAACTGAGCGAAGACCTCGGAGTCGATAGGCTCGAGAATCTAAAAAGCTGGAATTGTTTAAAACATTTTACCGGTGATGAAATCGCACAAGGTTTATATAATGCGAATGGCGACCTTACCGACCAAGTATACAACGCCCTCGCTTGGTTCGCCCTCGAAGAAGTGTGTCACGATGAAGAAATCCGAGAAGAAGAGAACCCCGAGTTATTCACGCTCGAATTAGCAAACTAAAAACACCCGATACCCTAGGTTAAACCCTAGGGTATTTTTTTATTCTTTTGTCTTGGGGTTAGTCCCCAACTGATGAGCTTAAAAGATACGCAAAGCGAAACAGAAGAAAAGGTTTAAATTTGGGAATAGTACGACATCAAGTACCGAATTTAAATCGCTTAGAGGGGCTTATATGAATTCGAGATTTTCAGATTGGCACGAATCAGGCCCGATTTATTAAAATTTTTGGATAAGCTGCTTAATTGGTTTACCTCGAAAGGAGTAACAAACATGAACGACAAACAAAGAAATAAACAAAGGTGTAAAAGTCTTCTAGATCAAAATATTTTTTTCACTGATTTAAATAGACACGCTCGAAAAACATGGCTTAATAAAATTTCTAGCGACTACCCCACGCCATTAGAAAAAGCAGAACGACTAGATTTAATATTGGCTTTTTGCTTAACTTTAATTATGGCTTTATTTATTCTGGCTCTTATTTTTGATTTATGAGAGCTATTTTTTTATCTCAACATTACAAGGAACTAACCTATGCTAAAAACTAAAGAATCGGAATCTTATCCAGTTTTTAATAATAAGATAGGAAACCACGAGAAATTGAGTCCACTGCTAAGACTAAGAAATATTTGTATTGCTTTGGATACTCAGGACTATGATTCTCGCAAAACAATTAAACAGTACATGAAATCGAACTGGCGTAATACTAACTTTGCAAAACTAACTAAACCGAACGCCAAAAAATTAGCAAACGAATATAATTATTATGGGTATTTACGCTCGGACTTTTATAAGAATCGAAAAGGCTATGGTAAAAATCTTAAATACTCGTTAGGTTTATATTTGAGGGGTAATGAATACTACTCACACCATGTTATGCAATCTTTAGAAGTAGATATATTAAAACAAATGGAGGAATTGAGGTATGGAATTGGTTGGCAAATTCCGGAAAATTTTGAACGTTTAGATAGTTTAAGAATTACAACGCCTTTTGATATTCAACGGGTAAACGACAAAGCTCACAAAGAAGACTGGAAAGGTTTACCATTCGATGAATTGGTGCAAGGGAGTGAATATAGAAATATAGATAGGCTTTATGAATTGAATAACCTCACAAGGGTACATCATGCAATCCGGTATACAAGCAAGGTAGCATACTATCGAAACATGGCGGACTATAAACGTGGTCGGGAAATCGTTACTACTATCGGGAAGTATCTGGCAAGGTTTAGTGATTATCTAGGCATGACCGATAAGCAAGTAAAATTGATAACCGATAATTTTTTGACCACGTTTAAAGGATTCGGGGATTTAAAGTTATCTTATATCGAGGGCAGACTCCCACTTAACGCAACTCAACATCAAATCGAAAAGCAACAAGAATTGTGGATTGACTCATATAGAAAAGATAATACTGCAAAAGGTGATTATTATTTTCAGTCTTGCATGAGTGATAAGTCTTGCGTAGGTGCTTATGCTAGTCCCCAATCTGATGTACGCCTAGCCTTATTAAAAAATAGTCATGGTTTAATTTATGCCAGAGCTATTATTAGGACAGGCAATAAAGACCAAAATGAAAGGTCTGAAAAAGGCTACATTAGAATTTATCCGAGTCCGTCAGAAAATCGAGTAGGTACATTTATGAAACAATTATTAAATGCAGACGGATATGAAAATAAGGTAAATTTTAACTACTGTATTTTTGATGCTATTTGGCTGGAAAATAGCGATTGTTTTAAAGCACCATATATTGACGGGCAAGACCACGAAACACTAGGCGAGAAATTTAGATANGCTCAAGAGACAGATATTGAGGGTAGAGAATATCTTGAGGTATGTGAAAACCAGACCGACCATTATCTTGAAAATACCAATGGTAGAACTAATCAATATGACGATGAAGATGAAGATGACGAAGACTATACGTGGTGTTGTGAGTGTGATGAACGGGTACATTATGATGATACATATAATGATGATGATGACAGGACGTATTGCTCATCTTGCTATGATTCGAGTGTTGTTAAATACGCCGAGCCATATTTTGCAGAAGTATCTGATAATAAAAATCCATTTAACATAACTGATAAAGTTTGGAGAGGTTCGTTTAATGTTTATACCGGTGCAGAAGATAGGCATACTTTTCGAGAGTTTTATGATTCAGGTTCAATGGACGAATTTGAATACTATCAAATTCCTTTTTTACGTGATGTTACCTCGCTTAGAAGCACTGGGCAAAGAGATGAAATTTTACACTCACTAGGTTTAGGCACTTGTGTATTTAGCAAAGCGATTGACCGAGAGGGTGTACAAGAATCTGAGCCAATCGTATTTAATTTAAATCAGATGATGTTGACTAAATACGGATATGTAAACGAATCAACTATTTGGGGTTCTAAAAAATGGAAAGAGGTGGGCAGTCCTAAACTATCTGAATTTCAAAGTGTATATTACCCAACTCGCAAAACTATTCTTAAACCATTCGATATATCAACTTATTCAGGAGTGAGCTCAGACGTAAAAGGTTTTTATCTTTATCAATTAGAGATTTATATGTACGAGGATAAAGACGTTAAACAATTACCAAACGGGAAGACGTGTGCAAAAGACAATCCCGATTTCTTTTATATATATTAAGGAGTAATAAATTATGACTTTTAATTGGACTTTTCCAAAAAAACAAAACGAGGTAGAAATACTTAACAAGGGGGATATTGTTAGAGATGATAATACGAACCCTGAATTTATTGAGATATGCAAAATATTCTCATACAGACGTGAACACGAGCAAGAAGGCGAGAAAGCATTTATTAAGAAGTATATGCAGAATCCTGAAAATCCGTTTACGCCAATACTTTCAAAGTCGGGCGAGGTACTTGCTTATCGATATGACAATACCAACGCTCGATCCGATTCTAATATTTTATGGGCGTGTCATATTGATACTGTACATAGCACCAAGCCAGACCAGATATTCCAAGATGTTTATATTGACTCATTCGGAACTGCATTTGTAGACGAGCAACAAGATTGTTTAGGTGCAGATGACGGAACGGGTGTCTGGTTACTTCTCGAAATGATTAAGGCAAATTGTTTTGGTACATATATATTTTTTCGGGGGGAAGAACAAGGGTGTATAGGCTCATCACAATTAGCAGAAGAGCAAGAGGATTATTTTAAATCGTTTACTCATATTATTAGTTTTGACCGGAAGGGAACAGACGAGGTAATAACGAATCAGCGTAATGACGTATGTTGCTCGGATAAGTTTGCTGATGATTTTGCTAAGTTATTAGGCATGGGATTTAAAAAATCTGATAAGGGCGTATATACCGACTCGGCAGAATTTACTCATTTGATTCCTGAGTGTACCAATATTGCAGTGGGGTATGTTAATCAACACTCGAGTAGAGAAACGCAAGACCTAAACTTCCTTGTAAAACTTAGGGATAAACTTATCTCTATTGATTGGGCGAACGTAAAACTATCCGTTGAGCGAAAACCTGAACCTAAGATGACCTACNGGGGTGGACTAGGTGGNATGTATTCAGGCTCATATTTAGATGATGATTGGTACAATACGCCTGATGAACTATACAACTACGAAGACTTTGCCTACATGAGTGAATCAGCGATACAAGAGTATGTATCGANACTAACGAGCAAAGAAATAGCTAGGCTCTTAAAGTTTATGGCGGAGGATATTCAATACATAAGCGAGGGGGGTGCATAACCCCCTGAAGTATCTAGCGACTTACTGAGCATATTGTTTTGTTTTTCCTGATACCTGAGTATCAAGTAGCTATCGTTCGTTCGTTAGGGAGCGATTGTGCAAGTTTTTTATTCAGCATATTCGCCAAAACCCTTGCTACGCCTACAAAATCGAATGAATACCCTATGATTCAAACTAAAATCAATTCAACTCAACAAACAGCTCCAACAAAATAGGTACGTACTACTACCAATAATTTATTATTTTTAGTAAACAGATAGGAAACCATCTCGATTATGTCCACACCTGACAGGACACCACCTCAATTATGTCCACACCTAACAGGAAACCACTTTGATTATGTCCAGACCTAATTGACAAAAATATACAATCGGAGTACGCTTTAATTTCGTTTTTTAATTTTAGAGAGGATTTTAAATCATGAATATGTTGTTTGTTGCAATAAAGATTTACCATAGCAAAATCGAAGACGTGTTAGCTTTTGCTTCCGAGAGCGACTGTATAGCGTTTTGTGTACAGTACTCAGATTATGAACCTATACCCACTGGAGTCTTTGACTTGCATGGGGCGTTTAAACTTGTGGCATAGGAGAAACTATGAGAATAGTAACTGAAATGACTGTTAGTTTTTTTGTGGGGGTTGCTTTAACTTTTGTAACTATCTATTTGTATCATACTTATTGGACGGATCAAAAAGAATATCTTTGTCATGCGAAGAAAGGATTTTTGTTAGAGTCTTTGAGTCCAGACAGTAGGGTGTTTGTAAAAGTAGAACCCTCAATGTTTTGTATTGATTTAGATAACAAGGGGAAAAAGAAATGAAGTATAAAAGATTTAACGCAATTCTTGATATAAAGCTTGATGAGGAAACTTATAACAAGGTAGAGGGGTGGCGAGAGGAAACAAAATTAGATGACATCTCGCCTGTTGATTATATTAAGTCCATTATAAAAGACCACGCTCAAGATAGAGGTCTTTTGATTCAGGCAGATGTTGTTGAGTCCGACCACGCTATGATTGATAGGCTTAATGAAAAGAGAGAGTTAATGATGAAAGAGGACGCTATGAACGAACTCGAAGATGAAATCATTAAAAATAATAAATTTTGTATAGGGGGTAATTGTGAAGACTGATTTAGGAAAAGGACTAAAAGAAAATTGGACAGCTAAGATTAGTGATTTTTTAGTAGGTAAGACTATAAGGCACATTAGATATATGACTGCTCAGGAAGTAGATGATTTAGGGTGGACAAAGTCTAATGTGGTTATTGAGTTTGATGACGGACATTGGATTGTACCTATGATGGACGACGAGGGTAACGACGCAGGAGCTTTATGGAGTTCTGAAGGGAAACAGTTAAGCATTATTCCTGTTATTCAAAGGCAATATTTATGACACCTGAAAAGAAAGTAAAAACGCAAGTATGCAAAGTACTTAAAAAGCTAGGGGCATATTACTTTTATGCCTCGACGGGTGGGTATGGTAGTAGTGGAGTACCTGACATTGTAGCCTGTTACAAAGGCAAGTTTATCGGGATCGAGTGTAAGGCAAATGGCAATAAACCTACGGCTTTACAAACAAAAAACTTACGTGAAATAGGTGTACAAAATGGTATAGCTTTAGTAATTGACGAGACAAATGTAGACATGTTAGAGTCTACGATTGATTACCATGTTTAATAATGAATAAAGATAAAGTAAATCACCCATCTCATTACACTCAAGGAAAGGTAGAGTGCATAGACGCAATAGAATCTGCTACTACAAATCTTACTGGCATCGTAGCAGTGTGTGTTGCTAATGTAATTAAGTACGTGTGGCGATTTGCATTAAAGAATGGAACAGAAGATTTAGATAAAGCGGATTTTTATTTACAAAAATTAAGACAATTAATAAAGAAAGGATAATGCGTGTCATATTCAAAGGAAGAGTTAGAAACAATGTTGGAAAGAGCAAAAGACTTTATGACTAGGAAACCAAAAGCATCAAGAGCAAAAGTAGCTTTATATGCGGGGTGTGCAGTATCTATACTAGAACAATGGGAAAAAGAGGGATTGTTAAAACTACCACCTGTACTAACACATAAACAAAGAAAAAAACTTACCCCGTGGGGTAAAGGGTTATATTAATGGCTAATGGCAAAATCAACAAAATATAATAGGACAAAGAGAGTGTGTAAAGAATGCGGAGGACCCGCAAAGTTCTTTTACAGAGATTGGTATTGTACTCACACTACTGATTTAAAAGGTTTGTGTAAAAATCAAAAACAAAAGGAAAAACTTGAATCTAATAACGATTGACTTCGAAACATTTTATGACATAGGGTTTAGTCTATCTAATTTAACTACCGAAGAGTATATAAGAGACGGAAAATTTCAAGTTATTGGTTTTGCAATTAAGATTAATGACGGCTCATCTAAATGGCATTCAGGTTCTCATGAAGAATTACAAGAAATTTTAGACGCGGTAAAGTGGGACAATTCTTTATTGTTGTGTCACAACACTTTGTTTGACGGCGCCATTTTAAGCATGATATTCAACATAACTCCCCATATATATTTAGACACACTTTGCATGGCTCGATCGGTCAATGGTGTAGACACTGGTGGGTCTTTAGCTTTCCTTGCCGAACACTATAATTTAGGAGAGAAAGGACACGAGGTCTTGGACGCAAAAGGTAAACGACTGGAAGACTTCCAACCTCATGAATTGCATAGGTATGGCGAGTACTGTAAGAATGACGTTAATCTAACGTATAAACTGTTTCAGATTCTTTCTGAAGACTTTCCTCACAACGAACTAAAGCTTATTGATATTACTATCAGAATGTTTACGCAACCTTTGTTAGAAGTAAACGATGCTCTTTTAGAAATAAGATTAGAAGAACTGAAGATTGAAACACAACAGTTGTTACAAGGGTTAATGAGTAAATTACAATGTAAGGACGAAGAGTCTGTAAGAAAAAAATTAGCGAGCAACAAACAGTTTGCTGAATTACTTAATGAATTAGGAGTGTCGCCCCCTTTAAAAATATCCTTAACGACTAACAAAAAAACTTATGCATTAGCTAAAACTGATGATGGGTTTATTGCACTACAGAATCACGAGGACTCATTTATACAAGAACTTTGTGCAGTAAGGCTAGGCACAAAATCAACCATAGAAGAGTCTCGCATTAAGCGATTTTTAAGTATTGGTAAACGAAACAAAAGCAAACTACCCATACCTCTTAAATACTACGGAGCACACACGGGGCGGTGGTCAGGTTTAGATAAAGTAAATTTTCAGAACTTACCGTCGAGAGACGCACGTAAAAAAACTTTAAAACAAGCCGTTGTAGCACCTTTAGGGTATGAAGTTATAAACTGCGACTCATCACAAATTGAGGCTAGGATTTTAGTATGGCTATCGGGTCAGGAAGATGTTACTGAGTGGTATAGAGAAGGTAGAGACGTGTATTGTGAGTTTGCTAGTAGGATATATAACAAAAAAATAGATAAGCGTAACAAGGTAGAGCGAGCAGTGGGTAAGACTTGTATTTTAGGATTGGGCTATGGTACGGGTGCTGCAAAGCTACAAAATGTTTTAAAACTTGGTGCGGGGGTAGAGTTTGATGAGAACGAGTGTAAAAGGCTAGTAAAGATTTATAGAGATGTGAATTATAAAGTAACAAATTTTTGGCGTACTTGTGAGAACGCATTACAAGATTTAGTCTCTTGGCCTTCAAACAAAAAGCCATACTATTTAGACAAACATAATGTCTTGCTAGTAAACCCAAAAGGTATTAAGTTACCGAATGGCTTATACATACGTTACCCAGATATTAGACGCGACTCTAGTGAAGTTAATGCTAGATATTTATATCGTTCTAGACGAGGTGAAATTACTGTTTGGGGCGGTTCAGTAGTAGAGAATGTAGTACAAGCGTTAGCTCGGATTGTTATTGGGGAACAGATGATTGATATTAATGAAAAGTATCAACCTGTTCTTACCGTGCATGACGCAGTAGTTTGTGTAATACCTAAGAAAGAAGTTGAAGTAGCTAGAGCGTTTATTGAAAACATAATGTCTACTACTCCTAAATGGGCGAATGATTTACCTATTGCATGCGAATCAGGAGTAGCTAATAACTATGGAGATTGCTAATGGATATAGAAATAGAGTGGGAAGATAAGCCGAGTTCTACATTTACTACTACACCTATAGATATAAGCACTACTGATGTATTTAATAAAGTACTAAATCTAAGAGAAATATGGATTTCTCGATCGAGCGACTTTCCTTTTTATACACTGGGGCGTTGCGCTTATCTTGATGGAAAAACAGATTCTTACCATAAAGATTCTTTGTGGCAAAACGATATATTATTGGGAGAGTTTGGAGAACTTTATGAGGTAATGTTAAAAACTCTACAAGAAGTATTTAAAGAAGAACTTTATTTAGCTCATGATTTGTCTTTGCCCGGATTTCATATATTTCCCTCAGACCCTAAATTTTTATCTATTGCAGGCACTTGGCATCAAGATTATCCGCATGTAACTTTAGAATTAGAAGGGCAAGATACTTACGCATTTACGCTTCCTATAAAACTTCCTGTATCAGGTGGAGGTATGGATTATATTGACGAGTTTCACCAACCGCAACATTTCGCGTATAATGAAAGAGATTTAGTTGTACATGATGGCACAGTTGTTCACCGCATATCAAAGTTAAAAAAATATATTCCTAATGAATATAGGATTACGTTACAAGGACATACTATTAGACGTAATGGAGACTTGGAGGTATTTTGGTAATGATTGAATTTTTATTTGTATTAGTTATTAGCACTAGCCCTACAGTAGATAAATGGGAGTACCAAGGAAACTTTGAGTCATGCGAGATCGCTCATTTTTGGTTATCTTTGTATCGACCTGATGCAAAAGCCTCTAAATGTTTATTACAAAAGCACATAAATCTTCCCGAAGACACATTAATTAAATCAATAGACATGAAGACGGGGACTACGAGATATTACGATTCACACCTCCCATGCAAACTAAAAAGGAATTGTAATTAATGTCAGATTACACATGGAGTTTTTCATCACTTAAACAATACCAAAATTGTCCTAGACAATACCATGAGATTCGCGTGTTGCAAAATTATACAGTAAAAGAATCCGAGGCTATGATATATGGTAAAGAGGTTCACACTGCTTTAGAAAATTATGTTAAAGATGGTAAAGAACTTGTTAAAAACTATCAAAGGTTTCAGTCTATGGTAGATTCTTTAATTGAAATTCCGGGAAAGAAATTAACAGAATTAGAAATGGCACTTACACGAGATAAAAAAGTTTGTGATTTTCATGATGAAAATAGATGGGTGCGAGGCATAGCTGATTTAGTTATTTTAGATGGGGACTATGCATTTGTAGTGGATTATAAAACAGGAAGTAATCGCTATCCAGATACCAAACAATTAAGACTAATGGCTCTTATGTTATTTGAACACTTTCCAAAAATTAAAAAAGTAAAAGCCGGACTTATGTTTCTTAAGCACAAGACTTTTATTACTGATGAATATAAAGTTGAAGATAAAAGTTTATCTTGGGCAATTTTTACAAAAATTTTAAGTCGTTTAGATTATGCGTATGAAACAGATAAATGGCTTCCTAATCCCACCCCATTATGTAAATGGTGTTCGGTAAAAACTTGTGAGTTTCAAAGAACCTAAAATATACAAAAAATCGTGCGTTGTGTGTGATAAAAAATTTACCGCTTCACACCCAAAATATCTTTGTTGCTCCCATAAATGCACCCTAATTAATAAAGTTAATCAACGATATAAAAGAGAGAACGGAGATTGGCACGTATACTTTAAAAATTTGCTATCAAAGAAAAAAGATACTAATCTCACTCCTAAAAAATTAATTAGAAAACTAAAAAAACAAAAATACCTTTGCGCATTGTCAGGAGTAAAGATGACTTGCAGTAGAATAAGGGGTCAAATAAATTTTACTAACGCTAGTATAGATCGAATTAAAGCGGGAGGGGCGTACACTACTAGAAACATACAGCTTGTTTGTAGGGCAATTAATTCGTTTAGAGGGACTACCCCACTACCTAAATATTTAGAATGGTGTAAAAAAGTAGCAAGATATAAAGTAAAATAGGGTTTGACAGTAAACTTACTAAGTAGTATTATATAAGACTATTTATTGTGAAAAGACCCTATGGAAATTATAGATAATACTGCTGTAAAACTAACAATCCCTGAGTATATGATACCTCATATACAATCAAATATAGAAAAATTAGAAGTTGTAGGACAGAAAGGTAACCTCGCAGAAGTATTAATCTATTGGGGTGTAAACGAAATGACAAAGCTAAATCAATTAGTTTCTTTTCGTAATCCGTTACCCTCACCAATTACAAGAGACTACACATGGCCAGGGACATTTACACCTTTTGACCATCAAAAAATTACGTCTGAGTTTTTGTCTATAAACAAAAGAGCTTTTTGTTTTAACGAGGCTGGGACAGGAAAAACTTCTTCGGCATTGTGGGCGGCGGACTATTTAATGAATTTAGGACAAATTAAAAGAGTTTTAGTTATCTGNCCTTTATCAATTATGTACTCTGCGTGGGAAGCTGAGATACAAAATACTATAATGCATCGTTCAGTAGGAGTAGCACATGGACCGCAAAAGAAAAGAGAATTAATTATTGAAGAGCCATTTGATTTTATCGCTATTAATTATGATGGTGTAGGTATTGTAAGAGAGACTATCGCTAAAAACAATTTTGATTTAATTATTATTGACGAGGCAAATGCTTATAAATCACCTACCACTGCTCGTTGGAAAACTTTAGCAAAAATTGTAAAACCTGATACAAGACTGTGGTTAATGACAGGTACTCCAGCAGCTCAATCACCAGTAGACGCTTTTGGATTAGCTAAATTAGTTTCTCCTCAACGAGTACCAAAATTTAGTGGTGCTTGGAGAGATAAAGTAATGTATCAAGTGACTCGGTTTAAGTGGACTCCAAAAAGAAACGCAAAAGATTTGGTGTTTAAAGCACTGCAACCCGCCATTCGTTTTGATAAGAATGACTGTTTAGATCTCCCTGAAGTGATGTATCAAACAAGGGAAGTTCCTTTAACGCCACAAGTAGTCAAATATTATAAACTTTTGAAAGAGCAAATGCTTATCGAGACCGCAGGTGAATTAATAAGTGCAGTCAACGCGGCAAGTAACCTAACTAAACTTCTTCAAATTTCTGGTGGAGCTGTATATACAGACAAAAAAGAAGTTGTTGAGTTTGATGTTAAACCTAGACTAGCGGCTTTGAATGAAGTTATTGATGAAACTCAACATAAAATATTAATATTTGTTCCTTATCGACACACTATAGAATTAGTAAACGCTCATCTTACAAAGCAAGGATTTACTTGTGAGATTATAAATGGTTCAGTCAGTGCTAACGAACGAAGAAATATATTTAATCGTTTTCAAAACTTTGATGACCCTCGAATATTAATTATACAACCCCAATCTGCGTCGCATGGAGTAACTTTAACTAGGGCAGACACGGTAGTTTTTTGGTCCCCAGTAATGTCGGTAGAAGCTTACTTACAATGTATTGCTAGAATGGATAGAGTAGGACAAAAAAACAAAATGACCGTGGTTCATTTGCAGGGTTCTGAAGTAGAAAGAAAAATGTACGCTATGTTACAAGGTAAAGTAGACAGGCATAAAAATTTAGTTGATTTATATAGAGAGGAGATAGGACTATGAGCGAGCCACCTTATGAGGAATTTGATAAACTAATGCGTTTAATTGATAGTGCAATTGAAAATATGTGTAAGAGACCTCATCATGAATATTTAATTTTGTCGTGCCTTATATTAGGTTTATTGGCTAGAAGAAATATTAATGTTGAAAAGTTTTTTGACCATTTAGCCACAGTTGATCGTGACGCAAAAAACTCGCAAAAGCAAGTAGATACACTTATTAATAATTTAAAGAGAGGAGATACACATGAGTGAGTTAGAAACATCAACCGAAAACAAAGTGCAGCTTGATGATTATGTAGGTGCTTATATCGCCATCAGAAATCAAAGAGACGCTTTGAAAAGAAAATATGAACTAGAGGATTTAAGCTTAAAAGAGGAACTTAAAAAGCTAGAAGCCGTGATGTTAATAGAATGTAATAACATTAACGCCGATAGTATTAAAACAGGTTCTGGAACTATTATTAAAACACTAAGAGAAAATTTTGTTTGTAGTGACTGGGACGGTTTGAAAAGTTTTATTATGGAAAACAATCTTATTGAGTTACTACAACAAAGGCTACACAACGGTAATTTAAAAGAGTATTTAGTAAGTCATGGAAATGACGGTCTTCCCCCAGGAATAAATTCTATAAGGGAATACAATATCGTAGTTAAAAAGCCGACTAATAAAACTTAAAATGACAGACGAGTTAGATAAAATTATTAGCGACAACCCTAATATAGTTGAGGGAGTGTTGGATTCTGATACGCTTGCAGTTGCAGGAGCAAAATATACAAGTAGTCAGAGGTTAAAAGTTAAAGACAACACATTTCAAAAACATTTGGGTAGTGGGGTTATTAAAGTAGTAGAGGGTCGTGAATTAAAGGTAGTTATAGTTCGTATGGCCCATACTACTAACCGTCGTTATTACCCTGAATCTTTTACTCCAGGGGTGTACACAAAGCCTACTTGTTGGTCTAGTGACTCAAAGACTCCTGACGCAGAAGTATCTAAACCTTTATCTAGTTCGTGCGATCAATGTCCTTACAGCGTTCGTAATAGCGTAGTGAGTAACGGGTCTTCCTGCAAAATCTCGTGGCAAATAGCGGTAGTAGTAAAAGATGATTTAGATAGTGGCGTGTTTCAGTTTATTGTACCGTCTAATTCATGTTGGCAAAAAGAATCATATGGAAAATGGGGATTAAAAACATATATTAATATGTTAGCGACTAACAATGTAAATGCAAACAAGGTGATAACTAAAATTCATTTAGACACAGTCGCGTCGTTCCCGAAAGTATTATTTTCTCCTAGTTCGGCAGTAGACTCAGAATACATTGAGGTAGTAAAGAGCTATGGAGAAAGTAAAGAAGCACTCAACGCAGTGCAATTAAACATTGTACCTAAATTACTAGACGCAGAGTCTTTTGGGTTTAGTAAAAAAGATGCAATGCAAACCGACCGCCGAGCCGAAGCAAATGCAATCGTGCAAAAGTGGTCACATTTATATAAGGAGATTTAATTATGGCGGATGAACAGCCTATTGTAATAGTCACTCCAACAGGAGTTTCTCAGTACCCTTGGATATCAAAACCTGATGTCAAGTGGGTTCAGTTTGATGAAGAAACAGGAGCGGGAGATTTTAAAACTAATCTTATTCTTTCTGAAGCGGATGCTAAACCACTTATTCAAACTATTAATAAAGTTTTTAAAAAGAATTTACAAGACGTAGCGGAGACTACAGGTAAGCAACCTAATACAGCTAACCCTCCATATGAACCTGAGTTTGATGATGGTCAAAAAGCTACAGGCAATACAATTCTTAAGTTTAAATCTAAGTATCAGCCGAAGATTTTTGATGCAGCGGGTAAACAAATGACTAATAGTAATATTTGGGGTGGATCAGAAATTAAAGTTAAAGCTGAACTTAAACCTTGGTATTCTCCACAACTTGGGGCAGGAGTAAAGCTTCAGTTAATGGGAGTGCAAGTAATAAAATATGTAGATGGAGCTGATGTTTCTGTGGATGACTTTGGGTTTAAAGCAGAAGAAGGCTATGTTCAACATACAGAACCTACTGCGGCTGAAGAGGGGTTTGAGGAAAATCCACCTGCTGCTCTTAATGCTGACGCTCTTCCACAGTCTGACTTAGCAGTCGAACAACCTACACTAAAAGATAGTGGTAAGCCTGTTATAGAAAAGCCTGCTGATGTGGACGACATCGTTAAAAAATGGTCGGTGAAAAACTAAGGAGACTTTATGTTTAGTGAAAGATATTTAAGAGACCTGTATTCATTTAATGATAAAAGACTAGGAGTTCAGTTTGGACTCCTATGTGTTAAAGCCAATCTACCTCCAGGCGAAGTAGCTAAAGTGCTTGGAGTGTCTCGCATGACTCTTTATAACTGGTTTAGGGGTAACGCAGTACGAAGTAAAAACATAGAAAGGATTGAAGAACTTATGGATATTATTAATAATAACCTTTCTTTAAATTCATTACCTGTTCAATCTCATAAAGAGGCGAAACAATTTATTGAGTCGAATGTAATAGGAAGACTATGATTACAGAGTTTTATAAAAAGGCATTACCTAGCAATGGGGTTTATTGTGTAGCGGCTATCGATCCTATTAAGAAAATACCAAGACATAAATTTGTAGAGTCTATTGACGATATACAACTTGCAGTATCTCAGTTTAATGAAGAAAAACAAAACATTTTTGTTGCGTTGAGTTCTTTTTCAAGTTATAGCCGTAAAGCAGATGATGCAGTTTATGTAAGGTCTTTTTTTGTAGACCTAGATGTAGGAGAAGGTAAAGGATACGATACTAAGAGTGAAGCTTCGCAAGCAGTGGATTCTTTTGTAGAACGAGCTAATTTACCGCCCCCTATAAAGATTGATTCAGGAGGAGGCATACACGCTTATTGGTTATTTGATGAGGACATACCCGCAGCTGAATGGAAGCCGTACGCAGAAAAATTTAAAGACCTTTGTATTAAGAAAGGACTTAAGATAGACCCTGTAGTTACCGCTGATTTAGCTCGAATACTTCGGTGTCCTAATACATTTAATTTAAAAACTGATCCACCTGTACCTACTAAAATTATAGACGGGCCTCTTTCTGTTTATGACTTTAAAGAGTTTCAAGATTATTTAGGGGAGATTGATACGTCGCTTCCTGTAATTACAAAAGGTTCTGACAAACAAAAAAAGTTATTAAGCATAGGTAATTTTGACACCAGCTTTCAAAAAATAAAACAACAGGGGTGTGCTCAAATTAAATATGTCCTTAATAATGCTGAGACTTTAGCAGAACCTTTATGGTATTCAGCTTTGTCTATTGCTCAACATTGTGAGGATAGAGATAAAGCAATACATGAAATATCTAAAGGCTATCCAACATACAACGCAGAGGAGACAGAGAAAAAAGCACTTCAAACTCAAGATATGCCTCACTCATGCGAAACATTTAATTCTATTAATCCAGAAGTATGCAACGATTGTTCACATCGAGGTAAGATTACTAATCCGTTGCAATTGGGTAAGGTGTTAAAACCCGCGGAGAAAGATGTTTTTTCTGAAGTTGTATCAAAGCAAAGTACTAAAGTATCAAAAGGACTTTCATCACTTCCAGACGAAGTTTTTCCTTTTATTTATGGGGCGCAAGGTGGCATTTATTTTATGCCTCCTGCTGTATTCGCGGAGGACGGTACTCAAATACCTCCAGACCCTATACTGGTTTCAATGTACGACGTCTTCCCAATCAAAAGGATTTATAGTCCGGCAGACGGAGATTGTTTATTGATGAAAGCATTTTTACCTCACGACCCTGAGAGAGAATTTTTATTGCCTATGCGGATTGTTTATTCAACCGAAAAGTTTAAAGAAATAATGGCAAGTCAAGGGGTTTTATTTTCAACCGACGCTAAAGGAGCGCATTATCTTATGAACTATATACTTAAATGGGGACAATATCTAACAGGAAAACAGTCTGCAGAAATTATGCGGATGCAAATGGGGTGGACCCCAGAAAGAGAATCATTTGTAGTAGGCGAAATTGAACTTACTAGAAAAGGAGAAGAAATATCTGCACCAACATCTCCATTATGTCGTGGCATCGCCAAGCATTTAAAAACTAGCGGTGACTATAAAGTTTGGAAAGAAGCAGCAAACAGACTTAATCAACGCACGCTAGAGCTTCACGCTTTTACTTTACTCACTGGTTTTGGATCTGCATTGATGGACTACACTTCTACTTCAGGAGTTACTTTATGCTTAACTGGAGAGTCAGGTGCAGCTAAGACAGGTGCTTTATACAGTTGTCTTTCTTTGTGGGGCAACCCTAAAGATTTATCTGTATTAGAAGCAACAGCAAATGGTATGACTGGTCGTTATCTGGGATTACACAATATACCTTTTGGTCTTGATGAAGTGGGTAATATATTACCGAAAGATTTATCACAGCTTATCCACAAAATATCTCAAGGTAAGTCTAAAATTAGGATGCAAGCATCGGTTAATGCTGAACGTGACCACGAGATGTCCGCAAGTTTGATAGCTATATTTACTTCTAATCATTCTTTGTATGACAAGCTTAGTGTATTGAAAAAAGACCCTAATGGAGAGGTGGCTCGGTTAATTGAGTTTTCAGTTAAAAAACCCCAACTTTTTAAAGACGACGCTACTATGGGTAGAGAAATATTTGATAAGTTTAGATTTAATTATGGGTGGGCAGGGAGAGACTTTATATTTAATTTATATAAACATTCAGATGCTGAAGTACAACACATGATAGAAAAATGGGTAGTGCGATTTAGAAAAGACTTTGGAGAGGATACCGCTTATAGATTTTATGAGAATACACTTGCCGCATCAATGACAGCAGGAGAAATAGCTTTACAAGCACAAATCATTGATTATGACCTTGACAGGATTTATGACAGGATTGTTAGTGAAATGATAGCTATTAGAGACGGAGTAGTAAAAGTCAATCAAGTAGACTATGCAGGACTTGTTGGAGAATTTATTATGAAGAATCAAACAGGCATGTTAGCTTTTAAAAACGGCAATCTAGAAATGGAGCCTAGAACTTCTTTAGTTCTTCGAGCTGAAATGGATAATAATTTAATGTTTATTTCTAAGCCTGAGTTTCGTAAGTTTCTAGCAGAAAACATGGTAAGCTCTCGACAAATTGTATTTGAGTTAAACAAGATAGGCATCAAAGTAAAAGAAGTTAAAAAGCGTATGGGTACAGGTTGGAAAGATGCAGCTGCAAGTACGCCAGTAATGACATATGCTTTTCCTCTTGATAGTTTTGATTCTATTTTAGAGACGTTACATGAGAATACATGATGAACC
>JGI24005J15628_10000425_pt1 | contig 24432 bp, 23 predicted proteins | sample LinPmetageLP40_FD_15628 | JGI IMG/M metagenome (IMG submission 15628)
ACGTACAGCCGAAGAACGCGCACAATCAGAGTTATTCCCTGAACAGGTACGTGAAGGCGCGTTAGGACAGGCGCAGTTAGAAAATCTTGAACGTCGTAAAGAAGGTCCAATTAGCGAACAGCCAAAGGCTACAGATGAGTTAGACCCGTACCGTAGTGACCTGCTATCGTTCTTGCCTGATGGATTAGAAGGCGCTCGCAGACGCAAGGCTGATCAACAAGAAACTGATTTGGCTGAACGGTCAGATGCACAAACGGCTCTAAAACAAATCTCTGCACAGGAAACAGCTGACGCCAAACAAGTTACAGATAGGCTTGCAGAGACAGATGCTACACGCACTAAAATATTGCAAGACACAATAGCTAATGCAGGAGAGCTTCGTAGGCCCGAAGCTTTGCGAAAAGCGTATGAAGACGCGCTAACAGCGGCAGGTATAACTAACGCCAAGGCCACACCACAGGAGGTGACTAGCCTAAAACGTGCGTCTGATGCAATACGGGCTAAGTCCCCTGTTCCTAATGTAGATAATATCATTGTACCTCCTGCGTTAGAGCCAGTAACAGACCCTAGACAAACAGACATGGAAGCACAAGTTGCTCCTAAACCTGTAACGCCAACGCAAGCCTCGTTTGCTGGCATGGGGCGTAGTGCTAAACTTGGCACCCCTCCCATGCGTCCGGGCCAAGACACGTTTGCTACTGCAGAACCTACTGTAGAACCCCGCATTATAGATGAAAAATTTTTAGACAATTTACAAATAAGAAAACAGGCTCCAGTACGTAAACGTACTATAGGTAAAGACTTTAATGATCCTGCGGTACGGGCAGATATTGCTAGCTATGCGAATCTATATCTGCGTGGACCACAGTTTAAAGAAGCCCGAAACCAAATAAACAGATTGCTTGATGACACCGATATTAAACAAACTAGTATATTTGACAAAGAAGAACCTACAAAAAAGGGAGCAAAACCCGATGCAGACCCAGATAAATCTAAATCACCTGACGCGGAAGGAAGTGGAGATGGCGATGCAGGTGCTGATGGAAAGCGTAGAAGTGAAGGGCAAGCCAAAGCCGATAGAGGTCCCGAAAGAACTGAAACATCTGACGGGGAGGGAGTGGGACCTGCTGGCAAAGGGGCTAGCGAGCCTCGTGACGGAGATGCAGACAGCGACTCTGCACTAGCTAAAGCAAACGCAAAGTTAAAAAAAGCGCAACAAGCTAAAGCCAAACGTGAGGCTGCTGCTCGCGCAGCCGAAATTGCTAGGAAACGTCAAAAAGAACAAGATGAAAAACTTGAAAACCTACGTAGAGAAGCTTCCAAACAAAGAAAAAAAGATAGGGATGCCGAAAAGCAAGCCGCTGCCCAAGCTAAATTCAAAGCAGATATAGCTAATGCAAAGAAAAAATTTGATAAAGAACAAGCCGATGCTAAAGCTGCTATGGAAGCAAAANNTGTANCCACGCTTGCTGATAAANCAAAACCTGCAGGAGAAACAGGAGCCAGAACTACAGGATTCGGTGGTGGTGCAACTGACCCTGAGCGTAGAATAAGTCGGCGTAATCTTAAAGAATTTACACCANACTCACGCCCTGCCCCAACCGAACCTTCTGCTAAAAAAATAACTACGTTATGGAACGAAAGTGCTTCCGACGCAAAGCAAGAGGACTATAAAAACGATGATGCTGTTCGCAACAGCACAAACCCGTTTAACGACGAAGATAACAACACAATATATGAATTACTCACTAAAAAATTAACCGGAAATGAGACAAACAGGGGTGGTAATGATTCACTTGTAAACGTAGTTGCATACCTGAGCCGTTATCCTAACCCTATGGACGGTATAAAACTAGCCGCGTACGACCTTGTTAACAACACAGAAGCTATGAACGTAAATGTGCAGAACGCATCTGTTGCCTACATACGAACTGCCGAAATGTACAAAGACATGGGCGGTGTACCTAGTAAGAAAGGTAAAGATTCTAAAGGAAGAGAAATTACATCTCCTGCAGAACGTCTTCAAATATGGGTTAATACAAACCTTAGTAGGGACGGACGAGAGCGATTTAATAAAGAGGTAACAAGAGCCACAACTGCTAAACTTAGTCAACGAGATTCGTACGTAGGCATTAGCAATATCCGTGAACATATAGATGAAAATGTAAGACAAGCTAAAGTGTTACAGGTACTACAGGCGGTATCACAACGAGATAAATTTAAACCTGCAGATTTAGTAGCTGAAAACATTGTAACTAAAAAAGAATTAAACGCGTTACTTAAAAACAAATCTCTTGAACAAATAGCTGGTGGTAGTTGGGTCTACAATCCTCCTAGTCTGGCGTTTAAAGGCCAAGAGTTTGGAAAAAATGAAGCCGAGATTAATGAAGACCGGCGAACTACAGAGGAATATCTAAAAGATTTAGGTGTAACGCTTAGTAGTCCGTTAAACCTTTCGCTAGAAGCCGCGTATGTTGTAAGCACAGCGTCTGTACATCCATCTGTTACTAACGCGCTTAAAAATAATAATCTTCAGGACGCACTGCTATTCGTAAGCCAGACATCTTCAAACAAACAAGTACGTCAACTTGCTGAAAAATTTGCAAAGGTCACTGGCACTACAAAAGTTGTTATTAAAAAGAATCTCAAACTAAACGGCAGACCCGTAGCTGGCCTGTTTGAACCACGCACTAATACTATCACGCTAGACGCAGACGCTGGTATCAACTTACATACGCTGATGCACGAGATGTCTCACGCAGCGGGTAGCGCAGCAATAGCCGACAAAAGCTCACAACTAGCAATCAAATTAAACGAGTTGTTTAAACGTGTTAGAGGGTCGTTGAGCCGAGAATCAGGCACAGCAAACTTACAAGAGTTTTTCGCTGAAGCTATGGCAAACTCAGAGTTTCGCAGTGAATTGTCAGCAATTAACATGAAGGGCGAACCTGTTACTGCGTTACAGCGGTTCTTCAACATAATGCAAAACTTTTTACGTAAGTTTACGGGCGCACCATCGGTAAACTTAACGGCCTTACAACAAGTAGACAGTCTTACTGACGCGTTGTTAGCCCCTGCCCCAGATAGCCGTAATTCTGCAGCCTACCCAATGGCTATAATGGATACTACGCGTAAGGGCGTACAGAATTTTATGTCAGGATTTATTGATGGTACGCAAAAAGTCGTTAGTAAGACTAGCCAAGAAACAATAAAAAACAATACTAAGGACTTCTTCACACAGACTATAGATAAGAAGGGTAAAGATTTATTAATGATGCTTTCTGGCTCACAAGCTATGGGCGACATAGCTAGTGCAGTGGGTTTAGGTAACTTAGGATACGACTTAGATAGGATTATGGCGCAACAACGCGGTTCTATCATGAACGCTGAAGCCAAAGTAAAAGATCAAATTGAAGATATTTTAACAGTCTTAAATACAGGCAACAATGCAGAGGCAATAAGAAAACGTATCGAAGCATTAAACACGGTTATATACGATAACAACTTTGGTGCTACGATCTTCCAAGTAGACCCCAACGAAGCCCGTAGCGAGTATTTAACTAAAAAAGGTGAGTCAAAAATAGATAATGAAGGCAACAAGTTAGCAGATATTTGGGACGCCCAACGTAAACATTGGAATGATATGGGGCCAGAAGGGCAAAAAGCCTTTAACGATATGCGTAAAGTGTACGACGAACAATATGCGTCTATGAAAGAAGTTTTGTTTAAACAAGTAGACGATAGCTTGGGTGATGGGGAGACAGCCAAAGCATTAAAAAATACTATTACTAAACAGTTGTTCGATAAATCAAAGTTAAAGGTGTACTTCCCGTTGTTACGCGAAGGCGACTTTGTGCTACGTTATGATGTTAAAAACATTGACCCTAAAAAACGTATAGCCAACGTACTGCAAACTTTTGAGACTGCATCCGAACGCGATGATGCCAAAGCAGTTATCGAAGCAAGTTCTGATTATGAAAACGTAACTACGTCTGACGGAGAATTAACACTGTCCCAGATGCAATCTGTGCCAGCCGTGTTTGTTCAAGATACGCTATCCGTACTTAAAAAAGCTAAAGTAGACGCAAGTGTGCAAAAAGACATATTGCAGTTGTTTATAAAGACGTTGCCTGAAACATCTTTTGCGAAAGCATTACAGGGACGTAAAGGTACTCCCGGATATATGCAAGATAGCGTCCTTGCTCTAAAGACAAAAGCATATAACATTGCTAGCCAAGCACAGAAAATTAAATACGGTGCAGAAATACGGGCATTAGAACTTAAAATAGAAAATGCCAAACCACCTACAGACCCGCCTGCGAAGGGTAAGACAATATCTGGTAAGGTGTTACGAGGGTTGGAAAATAGAACGCTCGCTGACTTTGATGCGGTTAAGGCAGAGCTATACAAACGGTCAAGATTTGCACGGGAAGGTGCTACAAACCCTACTATTGAGGCCGTAGGACGTAGGTTAAACCAAGCTGCGTTTATCTATACAATCGGGTTTAACGCCTCGTCTGCAATGGTAAACCTGTCGCAAATCCCACTGTTTGTTGCACCGTATCTAGGTGGTCAGTACGGGTACAAGAAAACACACGCTGCAATTAAAAGTGCGTACGGCAATGTAATCAAAAGTAAAACACGTAACGGTGCGTTTAATTCACTCTACGAGTATTACAAACGTGACGATAATGGTGCGTTGCAACTACGAGACCGCTCCGAATTAAACCTACCTGATGGTGCCGAAGGCGATGCTAAGTACTTAGAATTAGGTCGTATGACCGCGTTGGTTGAAGAGGCCAGAGGTCGGGGGTTGTTGCAAAGTAGTGCTCTTGCCGAATCTATGGGGCTTACAGAATATTCACGCATTGCAAAGGGTGGTACGGTAGGCCGTGCTTTAGACAATACTGCAGTGTTATCAGCTATACTATTTAACCATGGGGAACAAATGAACAGGCAGGTCACGTTGATGGCCTCATTCAATTTGGCGTTAGACACAGCGACAAAAGGCAAACCCGAAACGGCTACAGCCGACCAGATAGACACTGCCGTGCAGGACGCGATATACAACACGCAACAGACAAACGGTGGTACATTCTTAGAAAGTGCTCCACGTATTACCCAAGAAGGTATCGGGCGTGTTGCGGGTATGTACAAAAGCTACGGTATGCAGATGTACTACACCATGATGAAAACAGCCAAGATAGCGTTTGATGGTGACAAAGGTGCTTTGTTTGGTAAAGACGGTGTAGAACGACGCACTGCATGGAAACAACTTATAGGGTTACATGGCACAGCAATGTTGTTTGCAGGTGTTCAAGGTTTACCTCTGTACGGTGCGGTTCGTCTGATTACTAACCTGTTCTTCTTAGATGATGAAGAAGATGATTTCGACACAATAGTCCGCAAACACATCGGTGAGGGGTGGTATAAGGGTGGCATAACAGCGGCTACGGGGCTAGATGTATCTACCCGAGTTGCACTTACGGGGCTGTTGCTACAGCAAAACCGTTACAACAACGACCCATCTATAGAAGAACAACTTGGGTTTTATTTTGGTGGTCCTGCCTTGAGCGTAGCTAAACGCTTGGATAGGGGTAAAGATGATATAATTAACGGTGAGTTTGAGCGCGGTATAGAAAACTTATTACCTGCAGGTATTTCTAACGCTTACAAAAACACTTTTGGACGGTATCAACAGGAGGGTGGCGTGTTCACCAGACGTCAAGACCCAATATATGATGACATATCTGCAGGAGAGCAATTCTTTTGGGCGCTTGGTATATCCCCCGCCGAGTATACACTACGCCAAGACAAGGCCATGATTGGTAAAAGAGTTGATACGGCAGTTAATAAAAAACGATCTGAATTATTAAAGAAATATTACGTTGCCTCGCGCATGTACGACACCGGTGAGATGTTACGTATATCTACCAAAATGATGGAGTTTAGTTTGCGCCACCCTGATGCAGCGATTGGTCGTGACACTATCGAACGTTCCATGAAAACCCACGCTACTTCGTCTGAAACAATGTACAATGGCGTGTCATTCAGTTCTTTGTATGGCGACACTATCCGCATGATGTTGGGCGAGTTTGAACAATAAAAAACCCCCGCCGTGAAGCGGGGGAGTCAACATCAAGGGAGAAAGATAAGTACGTCGCATACTCATCACACCATCTCTATATCACATTGTCCTCCAAATGCGAACCCCAAACATTTTATTTTCTATCCGTGTCCGCATTGCTACACGCCATAGCTTTAAGTCTGCAATCTTTCTCATCTGGTGGTTTGCACGTAACGTGTTAACACATGGTACAAACACTGACGCACCAACGTACATACGTTCCCAATCCACGATAATTTTAACCCCGTCAGGGTTTAAGTCATCAATCTTCTGTGTCTTGCGATACACCGCCCCACCCGCTTAATTGCACAGCAATAACTCTTATTGGGGGTAGGTTAAAATTTGTACCCCTAGTCAGCCGCATCTGTATCTTTCTAGCACCCATCTGTTTTACCATCTCCTCGACGGTAGTATTGTAATTTATATGGCGGTCGTTGAGATGTTTCTTAAATGCTTTGGGCACTATGTAAAGCATATCAGTGTCCGTCTCAAACCTAGCTACAAACATGTTTCGTGGGTTTTGTTCTGGTATGATTATGGGGGTAGGCCCGTTTACATTCTCCCCGCGTTTATCCTGAGTGCTTTTAATCTTAAGTATGTTTGTCCAATTCTCTGTGGCAAACTCTGTAAGTAATTGTTCTACGGACGTACCGCTGTCATCGACATAAGCCTTCACTTTGCGTAACTCTTGTACTACCCAATCAAACAACGCGTCGGTGTCGTAGCGGATCAATCCCATCTGCCTAGCAACAAGTGCCCCTACAACGGTTGTGGCGCACCCTGCAGACCAAAAGCGGTTCTTCGCTTCTAACCCTGCCTTGCGGTCAAGCTTGCTCTTTACCTTGCGATACAGCCGCTCTAATGGTTCAACGTTATTTATAACATATTGCACAAACTCTATTGAGAAGTGCCCATAGTTTTTCTTAACATCGTCAAACAGCGTGTCAGTCTTACTCTTGTCTAAAACTGCCTTTATGTTCTTGTCCACACGTATCTCTAGCACCCGTTGCATCTCAGCCTCTGGCGCATCTTTCTGTCGCATCATCTCCTCATAGAAACTCATATTACCTGTGGACACGGCTGTAAGTTGCCATGGCTTGCCCCTGACACGTTCTATGTTACCACCGCCAGCCATACGGTTCTTCTGTTTACCTTCGGACGTCTGGTAAGCATAGTCTGATACGTCTCTGCCCCGCATGTTTGTCATCTCATCAGAGTTTAAAGGGAGGTTACACATAACTTCGCCACGGTTCATACGTGAGTTTGGTGTATCTTTCTGTCCGCAAGTCAGTCCATGAGGGTCACCCCATATACCTGTGTTGCCATATATGGCCGTTGTCTTTCCTACCCCTGTTCCACCGTACAGATGCACACCGAAACTGTTCAACCCTGTAAGCGGCATGAGTATAGAGCCAAACCCCATACACACAACAAACTGCTGTAACTCCAACCCGCTGGGGCTGAAGAAATCTAACACTTCTAACTGTTTTTCTCGTGTGCCTTCGGGAGTAAAATAGTCTATAAGCCCCGCTGTCTTCGATGATGGGGGGTTGTACTCAACGTCGTTAGCCGTGATCAACTGGTCACCCAATACAAAAGACTTCATCTCTTTACCAACCCAACCGAATTGTTGGTGCGCTTCGCTAGCCATAGTTGTGCGCTGTAGTTCATTAATCCATGCTGCTGTATACGCCATAAGCCTGTCTACATCCTTTCCAAATGATGTTATACCGTGCATAGCCATGCTCTTACGAAATTCTTCCTTCGACGTTACTGAGGTCAGAGGCACTACGAACTCTCGTACACCGTCGCGTGGTAAGTGCAGAGCAAACGCTACTACTTCTCCTAGTAACACGTCATGCAATCGCCTCGTCACATAAAAATCGTAGTGGTATATACATACCTCATCAGGCTCTCCGTCTGCGTTGGTTGTCCTTAAAAACACGCCCCCGTTATGGCCCCGAAAGTATGGTTTCGGAAACGTGGGTATGTTCTGTTCACTGAGCCTGTCCTCTGTGTGGCACTCGTCCTCTGCTAAATCTACGTCTTCATGCGCTGCGTAACGTGCTACCAACCCATCTACCTCTTTCCGACTTAGTGGAGGATCAAATGCGGTAACATTAAAGCCATGTGCCATAGCACGTATATCATCTTCTGATAGGTGTCCTTTAGCGCGCAGGTGCCCTATGTAAGACAGCATAGCAGGGTTCCTACCCCCTTCCTGCACCTCGTCAGGTTTCTCGTAGGTATTGCGCTCTAAGAGGTCTTTAAAAGACTGTATGCCCGTAGGGGGCGGTATCGCCTTACCCCCTACCAACTCAGCAAACGTATCGTAGTCTACCGTACGCGGCGTGTCTGCCCCTATGAGTGTCACTTGTGCAGGAGGATCGTTCTTATAATTATGTGTGTCGGGAACACGCAACACCCTAGATATGTCTGCGGTTACAGCGGGGTCTGCAGGGAAGTCACTAGCTGCACATAACTTCTTCAGTCTAAGTGCCGTGGTCAGCCAATCGTCTTTGTACACAGGAGCATCTAATATCCAGTACACGTGTATGCCACTGCCAGAATTTACGAGGGTTGGACGTGGTAGCCTATGTTGCTTGCAAAAGTCTTTGAGCCTACGAACGGCGTCAGCTTGTGTAGGAAATTTGTTATCACCTTCACCACAATCCAAATCCAAAAAGAAAGATTTAAGGGTATGTACGTTATCAGCTTTGCGTGACCCTGCTTCGGTCAAACAAGCTAGGCTATAGTAAGCATCATATCCATTGTTATCAAACTGTTGTGCAGCAGCTAACACATGACTAGCAGAAGTGTAGAATTTTTGTTTACGCCGGTCTGCGGCTGCGTTGGCTGCAAAAACGCAATAGTTCCCCTGTTGACCTAATACTAGGCCCAAAAAATGTTCTGTTTTCATTGTTACCACCAATAGGTAGCCACGGTTAAACTAATAACCGTGGCGTGGAAGTTTTAATCGTCCCACTTATCGACAAGGGAATCAACACTATCGCTCGGTTTGTCCGAACCCTTTGTTTTCCTCGTCATCTTTTTTGGTGGAGTATCTTCTTCTTCTTCGTCGTCAGCCACATCTGCTAACACGTTATTACTTTTAGTAGACGCCGCTGCCTTGGCAAACGGGTTGTTATCGTCTAACACAAACCCCCCATCTACCGCCTTAAACGGGTTGCGGACTTCTTTGGGCACGTACTTGACAACTTGTACGGCCTTGAGGCGTAACGATACCCCACATTCCCACTCCTTACCACGCTTCATGCGGTAGGGTATAAAGTTCACTGCTACATTAACAGTGCTACCTGTGGTCAACTGAAACCCTTCAGGCAGTGGAGTGCTGTTACTATCCACCTCTAAGGGCTTAACAGTAGTCTCACCGTTGTACGCACCCTTGAGGCTGGCCTTATGCGTATATGTGCCATCATCGTCTTTCACAAACGGGTTAGACAATCTTTCGTCCCAACCATCATCACGGTTGTCATCGTAGACTGACCGCATGGCCGTAAGTAACGCCTTGGCGGTGGGTTCATCCATACGAAATTGTATGGAGTATGACGCGCCTTGGTCCCTTGCATCACAAGGTTCACTGCGTCTAATTTTTGAGTTGAACGCATAGGTGCGGTCTACTCTAGGCCAAAGTGCTTCCACACCGTCAATTAAATACGTCTCTGCCATTACTATTCTCCTTTGATTATACGTCTTGATCAGCGTCAAGATCGAACTCTAGTTGTCTTGGATCGTGCTCCTCTTCGCGCTGTAGTTGACTAGTCAAGGCTTCATCTACTGCGGACTGTTTAAACCGATACGTGTTACCGATCTTCACGTATGTATTTCGGGGTATGTGCCCCTGCCGTATCCACGCACGTATAGTAGATATGGACACTGCAAAATGTTTGGCCACGCCTTCAATAGGCACAAAAGGTTCTGTCATTATTTCTTCCTAACTGAGATTACGTACTCTTTGTCGATATTAAGCCCTTTGGGCAAAACATCAGGGTTCTCCTCTAAAAACTGTTTTAAGTGAGTTTGGTTGAGCCGTTTGTCTAACAGTTCGGGAATATCGTGTTCTAAGATAAACTCGTACATCCGCTCCCAATCACTCGTCCAATATTTTGTCTTTGTGGTTCTAAAGAACAGTCCCTCAGAGGTTCTTACACTCTCAACGTGATGGTTCTCACAATAATCCAACAGCGCATTCTTTATCATGGTCTGTTGACGCATGAGTTCGTCGTCTCGCTCTTTAAATTGTTGTGACAGTGCCGACCGCTCTGCACGTATCTTTATGTACGTTTTGGTCAGTTTGTCGGCAGATATGTCTGGCTTATCGCTCATATGCTCCCCTTTCTAATGGTAAGAACTATTAGATACTTACTTATACTAGGCTAGTCAAGCATTTCTTTGTATAAATCTATCATCTTTGTGTGTACATCTATTCTACTATCTAACAGTGAGTACACCCGCGCTTCTACTGGCGATCCTTGTAGCTGTACGATTGTGCATTTATGGTCTTGCCCCGACCGATGAACCCTAGCGTTAGCCTGTGCGTACGTCTCTAAAGATGATGTTGGTCCCCACCATACAACCGTGTTTGCGGCTGTTAGTGTGACACCGTGTGAAGCTGACTGTGGTTGAATAACAAGTACACGTGGGTCAGGTTGTTCTTGGAACCTTTTAAATATCTCTGCTCGTTTGGTTGCGGGTACGTCACCGCGTATGACCTCTGTAGACACACCGTCGAAACGTAATTTGTTGGTTATAACATCTATGGCGTGTTTGAACGGTACGAACACCAACACTTTCTTACTGCTCTCGTCAATGACTTCACGTAACACTTTATACCTATGAGAGATATCAAACTCCACAGCACTACCGTCATCAGTGTATACCCCACCTGCAGATATTTGGAGCAGCTTGTTCATGGCTACTGCCGCGTTTACAGCCGACACCTCAGAACCACTTATGGTCATGACCAGACGTTTCTTTAACATTTGGTAATATTTTAATTGTTGCCGAGTTAATTCCACCTTGCGTTTCACGTACACCATTGCGGGTAGATCAAGGCATTCTTCTTTGGTAAATCGTATGGCTGGCTGTAGTACGCGATGCACAGTATCGTTCGCCGTTTCTTTTGCAACCCACTTAAAATTTGTAATCTTAGTCATAACCATATCGCGAAAAGAACTGTAAAACTTTGGCACAACATCAGGGTTTACAAGCTTGGCTATTCCATAAGCGTCTACCGGCGATTGCGCGGCAGGTGTACCTGTCATCATCCACAACCAAGTATTTTCATGGACTAGTCTGCATAACGTCTTCCATCGTTTGGTACGCGTATTTTTGTAGTGTGTAGCCTCGTCCACAATAATTATGTCAAACCCGCCAGCCGCTATGCTATCCGAAATTATATTTACGCCATCGTAGTTTATGATTACGAAGTCTGCCCCCTGTTCTATTATTGCCCTGCGCTTCTGTGCCGTGCCGTACGCTATATCTACCGAACGATGTGGGGCAAAAGTCTGTAAGTCCCCCCGCCACGCGCTATCCATAATCGACAACGGGCACACGACTAAAACACGTTTTGCCTTGCCCTGCTGCATCAAGAAGTCTGCCGCCCAAATTGCGCTTGCAGTCTTACCCGTACCCTGTTCGTTAAAACAAAACGCTTTTCTATGCAGTGTGAAAAATGCGGCTGTGGCTTTTTGGTGTTTGAACGGCTTGTGTTTGCCTGACCACTGGTATCTGGTATCGATGGGCGAGGGTGCTCTAATACCTAAAGTTCTTAACGCTCGTGTTTCGTCAACGCCGAAATCTACTTTTACTTCGTGCGAATTGACCTGCACACTGTTGGGCACTGCCTTGGTAACACGACTTGGATTGCGTAGCTTTAACAGCAACGCTTTGCCATCTACTAACTTCATTATCTTTCTCCTAAATGTTAGGGAAGTCCCTAACTTTTTCTACTTTTCTTTTGGTAGTTACGAGCGCGGTTCTTGCTTGAACTCTCTATGCGTAGCCCGTCTTTATTTTTACCGCCCTTTACTAAGGCTTTCTTGTGGCTGACGTCCTTACCTTCACGCTTATCAGCCTTACCATTACCGTTACGATCTGCTCCCTCGCGGTCAACTTTGCGTCGTGCCCGTTGGCGTTCCATCCTACGCTCAAACGTAGCAGACCCTACAGGTGCGTTAACCTGCTTCTTACGCTTGGCTTTCTTCGCCCGTTTACTGTTTTCGCTCATGCGTTCGCTCCATTATGTATACACTCAATCACGGGGCAGTGGCGTCTGCACAATCCGCTAGGTCGTGGGTTCCACACATCGTTGTCGGCTGCAATCTGCATTTGTTGGTGTTTACCTATCCACTTACGCCAGAGTGACCCGCTGTCGTAGTCTTGATATGTGTCCTTCACCAAGTCTTTACTTACGACAAACAATAGTCCAGCCCTAATCTTTTTGACTTTGGGGTAGTGTGCAAAGACGGACAACGCCATTAACTCTAGTTGGCCCGTATCAGCATACCGCGCCGATTTGCCTGTCTTATAATCCACGACCCATGCAAGTTCATCGTCTAAGATGATAAGGTCAGCTATGCCACGGAACCAAACTTCAGGAGAGTAAAACCCACACGGCTCTAGGTTTTCGGTAACCCCCAACTTTTTCTCGCACAGCTTCTGCCCTTGCTTATTTTTCAAAGACGTTAACACGTTACGTGCAAAAGCAAACTTCTCCGGTACGGGCACGTCCCTACCCACAAAATCTTCAGCCATGTTATGAAACGCCGTGCCGTACAGCATGGCATCGGTCTCTTTGAACGGATATTCTTTGAGTATCTTCTCATGGTAGAATTGTTTGGGGCACTGCTCAAAAGCTTTGATCCTACTGAACGACCACGGTGTAACTTTTGTCATTCACAATCTCCGTAAGACTTACCTGTGCCACTTTCACAGGTGATAGGTAAGCCTTCGGCCCATTCAGGCTTCTGGCTCATGCAATGCTCTACGTATGCTTGCGCTTCAGGGACGTCTGCGTCTGGCACAGCTACAACAATGCTGTCATGTACTGTTAGCACAACTTTGTATCTCTTGGCAATAAGTATCATTTGGTGGCCTATGATACAACGTGCAACAGCTTGACACACGTTTTCGACCACTTTACCGCCATACAGTTTAACAAGCCCTTTACGAGTTTTGTATCTGTATTCTGTACCAGACCAATCAACTTCAGTTTTATAGGCTGATAATTCTGTGTAAAACATTGGCAGTCCAGACGGTAAGGTTATGGCACAGCGCGCTGCATCTACTTCTAACACCCCGTCTAAACCAAACTGAACCGTTTCACCTACAGCCATACGATGCATCATGTTGCTAGCACCAGCCCATAACTGGTTTATAGCTCCGTTTGTTTGTCTGTAAATTTGTATAATACGCCGTGCTTCACTCAAGTCCATCTCGACGCCCATGCCAGCCAGTTGTGTTTGAAACTTGACCGCACCCATGCCGTAGCCAGCACCTAAAATTGTAGTCTTGCCAACAAACCTTTGGTTCGGTGTAACTTCTTCAGAGGGGACACCGTATATGCTGCTCGCCATATGCTTGTAAACATCGTCTCCGTTGGCAAACGCAGTGGTAAGGTCATCTTGCCCTGCCAGCCACGCAAGTACACGTGCTTCAATCTGTGAACTATCACAGTCAATTAACGTATGGCCTTCGGGTGCGATAATGCCACGCTTTAACTTCTTACCATTTGCTCCACGGCTCGGTAGATTTTGTAGGTTGATCTTATCATCACCACCCCACCTACCAGTGTGCGCTGCATAATATCTTACAGGGACGGGCAGAGTGCCACGCTCTGCTATATCTATAAATCTCTGAGTGCGTGTCTCTTCAAGAGTGGACTTCGTACCTAAACGCGCTGCTGCTAACGCTTGTACGCGTATGTTTTCGTGGTCTAGCAATGCCTTAAAACCGTCATCGGTCTTGGCAAATGCAAAGGTCTCTTTGCCCGTTGTGGGGCTAATTTTCATGGGTGGGCTTACACCTAGGCCCTTTAAGACCTCGGCAAATTTAGGGTTACTCATCAACTCTGCCTTGTCGATATTCGCATCCTGTAACAGCTTGGCCTTCCGTGCCTTAACATCTTCTAGGTGTGAACGCAGCAACGCCTCATCCAAACCCAACGTGGGTTCGGTGAACATACGCAAGGTTAAGTCAATCAATGTTAATTCATCAGGGGGGAACCTCTGACCTGTTATTACGCCGCTAGCCATAATGTTAAAGAGTTGGTGCGTTAACTCTACATCGTTGATGCAGTAGTCGCCGTACGCACACAACTCTTCGTCAGTAAAGTCTAATCGCCGTTTTCCCAATGCGTTGAGTACTTCCGTTCCCTTAACGCCAATGCCATACCTTTCAGATAACGCTGCGAGACTTCCACTAGCTTCAGTCCCATGTAGAGCACGGGCAATACACAGAGTATCGGCATACACGCGAGGGCGCAGATCAAAATGCCAGCTAAGTATAGCACCGTCAAACATAGTGTTATGACACAGTAACATACTCTCGCCCCAATCGAAATTGTGCGCGAGGTATCTCCTAACCTGTTTTCGTGTGCCACTAGCCCACTCCGTATCGCTATCATTTAGTTTGATGCCTACGCCGATCACCTCAAAACGAGGGTCACGGACGTAGGCTTCGGTGGTCATCTTACGTAAAGAAAAATCTTTGTCGTAAAATGTTTCAAAGTCTAGGGTTATTAGGTCCACTACTTGTGGTCCTTCTGCGTAGCCAACTCCCCACCACACGCCATGTAGCCACAAGCATCAATCCAATGCTCTGCACTGTGAGGGTTAGACTTTAACCGTGCGATCTTCAGCAGGGTCATCATGGCGGCAACGTCTTCACTGGTTACATAGTGATTCAGATAAGCAGTCCACAACTCAGCGATAGTCATAAAGTTATTTTTCATGTTGCCGTGCGTGGCCTCACGATCTACGGTCACGTATTGTTTGGCTTGTTCCAGTATCTCTGAACGAATATGAACGTCGAGAGGTGCGTCAGAGACTGCCTCTGTTGTGTTAGGGGACTCCCTAACTTTTTCAAATTTTTCAGCAAGGTGACCGTAGAACTCATCTTGTATTGTCTTACGTATTTTCCCTACGTAAGATACAGAACACCCGACCTTTGCAGCTATTTGTTTGTCTGTTTTGTTGCGCCACGGCATCGGGCCTGTCAGCAGTTTAACAACAGTATCCGATTTGGTTTGTTTCTTTTTAGCCATAGTTCTCTTTCTCCATTTTATAAATTAGTCAAGCCCCACACCCTTATCGGGACCGCTGGTATCTGGTATCGTACGCAAGTCTGCGCCCAGATTTCGTAATCTGCGTACCTCCTCTTTTAATTTACGGTTCTCCTCACACACGCGCTCGTACTCTTCACGCTGTATCATACTAAACCTCCACTTAGTCATATGTCTTTGCCCCACGAACGTAGGTCACTTACGTAGCGCGTTAGTTCTTCACGTGCTGCAAACAAGTTAGTCGCTGCATTTGGCATGGGGTCTTTTGCATGTGCTTTGTCCCCCCACATATCCACCTGTTGTTTCAAAAACTTCAACTCCGCTTGTTGTGCGGGTGTCAGCTTGCTCTGTTCTTTCTTCATTATATCTTCCCTCTGCTGTCTTATGACTTCTTGTTGCTGTTCCAACTCAAGAAACTGCCTGTCTAAGTCGCTATGCTGTGGGAAACCGACTACGTCCGCATTCATATCTACCTCCAAAGTTAGAATGCCCCCACATTCAACACTACTAACTGGATTGAGTGGTGTGGGGGTCTAACCGTCTCGTGGTTTCTACGGCAAGATCACGAGGAAGAAAGGACTGTGCTGCCATCCCTGCCAGCACGGAGGGTTCCCTGCTCTTGCTGCTGCGGTTTGACGGATATGCTAAACGTCCCCACTCACAGCTTAGGTATATAGTCATAGCGCGGGTTTACCGCACTCCATAAGTTCATCTCTTACTGTGTGCATATTGCCCTCGTTAACAACTAAATCTAAGCCCCCTGCGTCACGTATCTGTTTGAGGTTTTTGTCTTGCAGGGGTGTAGGTTTGTTTTTACCAGCCTTACATTCTATCCCAAAGAACACGCCGTGGTAACAGCCTACTACGTCAGGCACACCGCTTTGACCGTAGCCACCCGTTACAGGGTAAAAATAGTATGCGCCGAGTTGTTTTAGTTGTGCAACCACAACTTTTTTAACTTTTGCTTCGGGTGTCATATCGTTATCCAGTGTTAAAATAGTTAGGGAACTCCCTAACTATTACGGGGTTATGGTGTAGAACCAGAAGTTATCCTCGTTTTTGTAGTAGCGATCGCCCACACCAGTTAGACTAGCATATGTCCCAGCGGGGTGACATGGCACTAACATCATTAGTAGAACTACCTTTTCTTGCATCCACATGGGCAGTGCTTCGGTAGAAGGATACCATCCCTCTACCTCTGCGTCAACTGCATTCATGCCTATTGCTTTCACAAAAACACTTTTATTAGGTTCTTGTATGCGTAGGATGTATGTCAGATCGTTTGCTGTGCTCACGTTGTAACATCTTCTTCATAGAAGTAAAACGTAGTGTCATCGACCTTGTATCCGACGCCATCAACAAACTGTCCCGCTTCGCACATGGACATAACCGCGACCTGCCCCTGCACCTCTTCGGGAACATCAGCAGCGTCCCACGTAGCAACGTGTTCGCTATTGTCTCCCCAATTAGATAACACATCATGGACGCGCACCATGTCCACCCGCTGTACGCCAAACTTTTCATAGATGCGAACAAACCTCATGGGCAGCGTATCTGTCTGTAACCTGTTGTTCTCTTTTGAGGTAGACAGTATGGCTTCGATGTCTTTGTTCAAGTCAGGTTCGGGGAACACGTGCCCTGTCGATAGAAGACCTGCCAAGGCAGATTTCATACGCTCTCCCGCCACACCGTAATACTCAATGCCGCATTTCTTCAACGCGTCTTGATATGCTTGCCTCGCGGTTGAACGCAACTCCAAGGCAGGTGAACGCACTTTACCTTTCAGTGCGGTTGCTATCTCTATGCAAGAGTAACTACGGAACTCGGACTTAGCAGCTTTGAGGGCTATATCCATGTGCTTCGCCATACGCATGTGGTGTTGTCTGTTGTGGTCACTGTATTTGAGGTTCTCGATTGTGCGCGAGTAGACCACATACTTACTTGGACCGTTCTTGCTGGTTTGGAAGTCGCCGTAACCGATCCATCCCATGGTCATGTATTCACCTTCCATGTAAACCCATGCCGACTTAGTGTCACGATATAACGTCTTTACACCACGTATAGACCGCTCCACTTCTTTGCGGAACGTCCATAGGCCATGTTCAGCCTTGTGGTCAAAGCCCGTACTACCGGCGTTGTCCTGCACGTTTTTATTGTACTTCTCCTTTGCGAACCGTACGCTCGTGTGTTGAGTAGACATTATCTCTTCCCTTTCTTGATTTTGATGAAGCCACAGACTTTGTTAATCTGGGCATTGTATTGTTGCTTGACGGATTTCTGTGTTGTGCCAGTGCCGCTCACGATCCAACGGTCAGGCTGTAGGTCTGTTAGCTCGTTGTAATTTGTGTTGTACAACACCGTGTAGCCCAACGCTGCACGTAGCTCGTGGTTCTCATTTCTGATAATCTCTTTGCACAGGTTGGGATGCTCTGCGAAAAAATACGTCAGGTTGTGGCGGTACTGCTTACCGTGAAGTTTGCACCATCCCTCTGTCACCCTGCTAATTGTTTGCATCTGTACCCGACTACCTTGCCAACTGAAGTCCCACAACGCAGCCATGGTAAACGTCCATTGCCGAAACTTGTCGAGGTGCGGCTTCATCTTGGTCTTGGACACCTTGTCGATACGCTGTACGTCAGGGATAGGTTTGGCCTTGCCCCCACTGTGGTAACGTATTTCACCGTCCTTGATGCGGAACGTCAACGCAGCGCCATCATCATGCGTTGTCCAATCTTTTGTCCATGAGTTCCTTGCACTCTTAGCTTGTTTTGGCAGTGCATGTGCTGCTACTGTGTTACTCTTGGCAAGGTAGTGCCGCGCCCCTGCACAGTGAACATACTGCTTACCGTAGGTTATGCTAAACCCAAGCCCACGTGGTAGACAACGATTTAAGAACGCATACCTAGCATTATGTGAGAACCGTCCTGAACCGTTACGTACCTTGATTGTCGTGCTACCGTCCCTGTGTTTGCGCCACACGATAGGAGCTAGTTTAATGATCTCGGCCTCGGTTGGCATACCATTATTTGTAGACCATCCTTTGAACACATCATCACCTGTGTAGTACCCGTCCATCAGTACATAACAGTTGTCGTTGATCTTTTTGATGCGTTCGTGTTTCCGCGTACGGTCCCCAATAGGGCGTATGTCTTGGTCGCGTGTGTGGCATTTCGATACCAGCGGTTTGATGCAGTTGTACAGCGTAGCCACCTTACCAAAGCTGTCTACATTCCATAAATTTACAAGCATTTTAGTCTCCATTGTTCGAGGTAACGTGAGTGTTACCTCCTGTTAAGTTAGGGAGTTCCCTAACATTAGTATGTTCTACCTACGTACCACGCTGCTGCAATCGCGCAGATGAACAGTGCCACATATACCCACCGCTTGGGTATACGTAAGGTAAACTCGGGTTGAGGTTTCGGGGTGACCGTCTCGGGCGTAGAAGACTTGCGCGGGGTAGAAGATGGGCGCGAGGTCGTAGACTTGCGCGAGTACGCACGTACTTTGCCTGTGCCACGCGTGTACCCCGACACCATGATATCTTCTGACTTAGGCTCCACGTCAGTTTTACCCGGAACACGTTCTTCACCCGGATTGTCGTGCTTGTTGTTAAGCTCGTCGAGGTAGTTAGCCACGTTTTTGCTGAGATCGACAACTTGCTCTCGGTCAGGCGCATTTAACCGTGGGTCAGTTTGAATGTCCAACCACGAACGCCATTGGTCCTGTGGACCTTGCGACGAACGTAGTGGGCCTGTGCCGTTTGCGGTGACCCACAGATTGATGTCCGCACGATCCCAATATTTGACGTTGGTACGGACGCACCACTTGGAAGGAGGGAATACACCCAATTCAATGTACCGCCATATCGTTGAATCACCTAAACCTGTTAGGGCCATCACCTCTCCTCTTGTCAGCATATCTTTTGCTTTAGTCATCTTTGTTCTCCTTGAATGTTTGTTTGTACCTGTCCCATGCAGCGGTGAACTCCGCTGCATCTGTTTTGTCGTAAGACATTACATACTCTCCGAATTTATATGCACTACCTTGCCCACGCTGGGCGTAGCCGATTTGTTGTCCAACACACACCACAACACAGGATGATCCCACTCACCCCAACCACCAAAGATGTAGCCATCTGTTAAGACGATAGAGGCTTGGGGCTTGATGTTGTTCTCTTTCATGTATATGGGCACACATTCGACAGATGTACCGCCGCCACCCTTGGCCTTGGTAGATTGAACGAGACGATCCAACTCGTCGGCTCTGTAGGTTTCATCACCGCACACCTTGGTATCCCAATATGTCAGGCGCACCAAGTTAGGATGTACTGTGTCACACACAGACTTGACCTCGGTAAGAAACGTAGACAACTCGCGACCACCGATAGAGCCAGATGTGTCGATGTGCAGGGCCAACTCGTCCACACGTTCGCTCACTCCAGAGGGCCAATAGACACCCGACTGTAGGTATCGCTTGTTAGGACGTTGGTAGGAAGAGTAGTCCATACCCGCGCACGTCTCTTGGATAAAGTCACGCAACACCTCGCGCCAATCGACTTGCGGAGTGAGCAACTCTTGCATGTCACGGTTGCCACCGCTCCCACTCTTACCTGCTATGATGTCGCCTTGACGTACTGCCTCGTCAATCTCACGTTCCAACTCACGCTGTTCTTCGGCGTCCATATCTTGTGCGCCTTCCCAATCGTGATCGTCTAACGGTGTACCACCACCATCACCATCCTCGGGGTTGCCACTGTTGCCGCCACCTTTCTTCTGCTTGTACAGATGCCAGAAGATTTTAGCTGTACCCCAACCACGAAAGTCATAATTGAGACAGCACCCATCGATGAACTGAACCCAACCGTTCTGACCATACTCGTCCATGATCTTGATGTTGATATCGTGATCCATAGAGACGTTGGCAAGATATGGGTCTATAGCCCACAGGTGCTGCCACGTTAGCAGGTGACGATACATCTTGTGATAGTTTTCGTGTATCACAACGAACCGTAGCTGTGCGTCGTTCAATGGCCCCATGAACTCGGCAGAGTATTTCTCGTCCTTGCCGTTGGTACACGCAGTTTGAACTCGGGCGTCTTTGTACACCACCTTGCGCGTACCGATCATAATGATACCAGCGAGTGCGTGGCATTTGCCCATGATGTCAACGACTGCTTTGGACAGCCGTTGCTCTGGGGTTAGTGTCTTACCTATTGATAGCATTTTCTTTCTCCTATGATGTTAGGGAGTTCCCTAACTATTTCTTGTCAGCGGCGAACATGTAGTTGTTGTCCATCGCCCACTGTGTGAACTTCTTGTTGGTCATGATTATGGACTGCTTGCCATACTTCGGCGCACGTACGCCGTTGGCGAACATGCCTTGCGCCTCGGTGTCCAACCGCTGCATGTACGTCATCCATGCGTCCACCCAATCGCGTTCGATACTGGCAAGCGTACGGAACACAACCATGCAGGTTGCAGATGCAGACGTTGGTACTAGCGCGTTATCAGGGTCTTTCTTGATGCTCTCGGTAGTTGGAAGCTGATTTGCCAGCTTGACATACGCCATCAAGTCCAAGCCACCACGTGTGCCGATAGCACCCATGAGTGCGGTGGTTAGTGTTTGGTCATCAATGAGGTGACGTGTTTTGAGGATGTCGGAAGCTAGCTTACCCGAGCGAGGGGTAAACACCGCGTCTTGCGTGGGGCGGCGTGGGTGATGAATGTACGGGTTGTCATCAGGGTTGGCGACTTCTTCATACGTCTGCAATACTTGCTCGTTGTCCTTGACCCAACCAAGCATTACGGGGTCCATGTCATTGTTGATACCCCAACCAAGATACTCTTCAAGTGTAGGCTTGCGCGTCTGAACAACGACAATGGCGTTACGTTGGTGTGCAGGTAACGCGTCACCCAGACCCTCACCTGACTTGTTAGTTGTACCGTAGATAATAGAACCTTCGGGCAGTGTGATGTTACCGACCTTACGTTCTAACATGATACGACGAACGCCCTTCTGCACGGGCTGTGGGGCTTTGAAGAACTCATCGAAGTTGATGATAACCTTCACGCCAAGGTGTGCGCCCAACTCTGCGTTGGGTACGAACTCCACATAGTCAGAGATCATGTTCTCCATCTTCGTCATGAACTTGGGTGCGGACAAGTCTTGGATGTCTTTGTTGGTGCAATCAAATTCGATGTAGACGTGATCGGGTAGGTCTTTCTCCAATCTGGCTTTGACGCCCGATGTCTTACCTGTGCCCATGTAACCTTGAGCAATAATTGTGATGTTATGACCCACCGCTTTAATGAGGTCAGCGGTCTGGTCGATGGACAGGCTGTAAGCTGTTGTTTGAGTATTCATATCTATCTCCTATGATGTTAGGGACTTCCCTAACTTTGGTTGTGGGTTTCAAGTACGTTCTTGAGGAACGCGTCTGCGGCGGCGATCGCAACGTCTTCGTTTTCTGCTTCCGCTTGTGCTTCGGCCATAGCTTCAGACAATATGTGCGTGACCTGTGCAATCACGGTCGGCCACTCGTCTTCAATCTCATACTGCATCAGCATGTTGGCAATGATCAGAGACATAATCTCCTTGTTTGTTTTAGATGGCATGGCGTCCATCACGCTCTGCATTAGTTTGCAAAATTCATCTTTATCCATAGTGTTCTCCTACATTAGTGGGTGGACTGTTACGCCGTGGGCGATAAACAGCAGGGCGATGAGGGCTATGGCGATGCACAGCCCCCCTATGATGTCTTTTACTGTCATTAGAAATCCAGACTTGGCAGGGCTGCGATAGCAGCGGTCAATTCTTTCTGCTTGTCCTCACGCAGCATAGAGTTGCCCTTGATCTGTCCGAGGGTAAGACCGTGGAACGTCTGCTCTAGGCGTCGACGCATTGCTTCCATCTGGCTGTCACCTGTCACGTTACACGTGCCCAGCATGTCCGTCAGCTCAAGGGCGCGATCAAACACGCTATCATATAGCTTGTTACCCTTACCCTCGTCGTTCACATCGAACTGTCGCGCAAGTGTGGTGAGATTATCATGCAGCTTCTGCCAGATGTCTTTCATGGCTGCATTGACGGCAGACGTGTAGTGCTGCTCGTACTGTGTTTGGACTGCGACCATGGCTTCATTGCCAATGTCGATACGAAAGTCACCGCTGTCTGGCAGGGGTATGTAGCTGATGCGGAACCCGAACTTGCTAGCGACTTGAGACAGACTGAGGTATTCGTCGGCTGCAAACATACCACTGAGGGAAGTCTGCACGTCGAGGATACGGTCCTCGTATATGTCGAGGAACTCATCGACCAGACGATGGAACTCGTTCTGTAGATCGGTCATGACCTCATTGTACCGGAAGTACTGCGCTGTCGGAAGCAAACGCGACCCGTTGTCAGACCATGGCATTGTCATACCGTAGTGTATGTTACGAGTATTGGCTGCGAACTTTTGGATGGCTGTAAGCTCTTCGCAGTTACCTAGTAACTTCTTACGCACATCTGCCATGCCGCGCTCTGCGGCGTTCATTCTGCAGATGTCTTCAGATGCTTTCACATCTTTCTTACGTGCTGTGTAGACAGACGCGTTGAAGTCAACGATCATTGCCGCTGAACTAATCGAAGGCGCGTTCGATACCAGCGCCGAGGTGTTTAGCATGTCTTGCATTTACTTTCTCCTGATTTGTTAGGGGCTTCCCTAACTCTGGTTGATGTTTGATGATGTCGTCTTTTGTTTTTTGCCTGTACATATAATATACCACAAGTATCGAGTTGTGTCAAGTCGTACCTTTTGGTGGTGTCTGTTTAGATAGGATAGCTTTTACTATCTTAATCTTCATGGGTGGGTCAAACACGCGGGGCTTTACGATTTCCACTGCGTACTGCATGTGACGCGGCGCGAAGGGTTCGTGCGCCTTAACAGGTGACGTCTTAACAGGTACGTGAACGTAATCAATTTCACCTTCCCAGCCAGACAGTAAGTCATCCAAATCTTTAACTTCAGCCCCACTGTATGTTACGCTAACATCTTCTGTCGCGTGTTTTAGGAAGTATTCGCGCATGGTTCTTTTTACCTCTACATCAGTGCGGTCAAATTCACTATTATTGTGAATTGTTAGGGACTTCCCTAACTGTTCATTGCCGCCTTCTTTATCAAAGCAAGGGTCACACAAACCCCATACGCCGTCCTCGCCCACGTAATCGCCACAGGTGCTGCACTTAAAATCTTCGCTATTCATTTTGTACCTCCATCCTTTCGGGCAGCTGCCCGAAAATCTTCCATGACGTTTGCGGCTTCTTTTGGTTGGTTGGATTTCTCCCATGTGTCCTTCCAGCGACAAACTCCGTGACCTACCCACTTTTTGTCCACCACAAACGGATGTACCTGTTCGCGCAACACATCGTTTATGTGGAACCCACATGCTACGTCAGACCCTACAGAAAACACCACATCGAGCGGCGTACCGTAAAGAAACATCTCGGCAATCGGGTACTCACCAATAGGTGTTTCTGTGAACCCTGCCTTTGCAAACATCTGCTGCACGTTGGCGATGTAAGCGTCTAGCCCTTTATATTCCATTTCTATCTCCTCGGTTTAACCCAAAGACCACCACTGGGTCTGTGGTTCGGTCAAAGTGATTATGCAACTCGTGTTGCCGCTCATGCTGCAATATCCATGATAGTTCATCACGCAACCGCGTGACTTCTGCCGTGGACATATCAATAAATACTTCTCCGTAGTAATCGGCCTTATCGTTAATGACTAACGTGAAGATGGCTTCCTTGTCCTTCGGCGTTACCACTAGAAGTGATAACTCGGTGTTGGCGTCCAGCCCTTTATATTCCATGTGACCTACCCATTTTTTGTTCACCACAAACGGATGTACCTGTTTGCGCAACACATCGTTTATGTGGAACCCACATGCTACGTCAGACCCTACAGAAAACACCACATCGAGCGGCGTACCGTAAAGAAACATCTCGGCAATCGGGT
>JGI24005J15628_10000426_pt1 | contig 24404 bp, 28 predicted proteins | sample LinPmetageLP40_FD_15628 | JGI IMG/M metagenome (IMG submission 15628)
GCAGATTCATTATCTGATAACATCGTTCCACCTAATGTGATGTATCCAATTATATTTTTATCATCATCTTCCAACAAATGAGTCATCGAAGATGCTAATCCGTTTAAGAACCCACTACTCAACGCATCTCTAAAGTTCTGTAATCTACAATACTCAGGATGAAATACTTTTACATAGTAACCTTCACCTGCGTAAACTGCTCTTCCTTGATTAACACCATCTGCAATTCTATTGTACTTATCCTTTACTAATGTGAGAGATTCCAAATCTAACTCTTTTACGTTTATACGAGGTCTAAATTCTGGTAATCCCCATTTGTATGTTATCTTATCAAATGGAAATCCTAAATTAGAATTTCTATCAAAGAATCGTTTAATACCTTCAAAATCTTTCTTATCTCTATCCGAACTCATATTCTTTCTTGCGAAGTAGAAACGAGGTTCTAAAAACTTATACCCATCAATAGTGATACAGAAGTTTTCTAAAATATCATCATCGCCATTTGCACCAAAGTAATCAAACTTTGTTAAGTTTTCTGCAAACACATCAATACCTTGTGGGAATGATATGTTTTGGTTTCTTAATTTAGATGAAATGATTATATCTAAATCATCATTATCTCTAATCCCCATAACGGATAAAATTGAACTTTGACATAAACAATAATCATCTCTATCAATCCCCATCTCATCTAACTTAGATAAATGTTTAAGTTTGGATGTTGGTTTTTCTGTTCTGATTTTATTATCATTAATCCAAGGTTTATCAAATATTTTCTCTGTTTCCATATAAAATGGAATGTAATCCTCACCTCTGATTAACCTACCAATCATTGCATATGCTCTATGGTAACTATGTTTTATGAACCCATTATCAAATTCTACAGGATTATTTTGTAAGTAATCATCTATTTCTCCATCACTCATAGGAAGTAACGAACTGTAATATTCTTCACTCATTTCATTCCAACCCAAATCATGATGATTTGCAACATTGTGTTTAAATCCTGCAATCATACAATTCCAATATTGCCAGTTCTCAGGTATCAACTGAGGTGGTGTATTGGATTTCCAATACTTAACAATATCCTTTACATATTTTAATTTACCATTTAGATTCAGTATTTGTTTACTGATTCCACCATTGGCAACTTCCATATTTAAGAAATAATCTAAACTAATCGGTGAATACATAACTATACTTTTTTACTAATATACAAAAACTTTTTGAATTATCCAAATTAAACTTCCTCAAAATAAGTATCATCTACTTTTACTTCACTTAAAATATCATTCATCCAAAAACAAGCTATCAACGGAGTTGTACCTATGTTTTTTAAATTATGAGTGTAATATACAGGTGTGTCAAATACAACCCCATCTTCACCATTAATACTATAAACTTTAACATCATCTGTACCAACTTTCCTCATACTTACTAATGCTCTACCTTCTAAGATACAAAATCTTTCAATACGTTTTGTATGAAAGTGATTACCCCTAACGTGTTTTATATCAGGTTTTGTAGTTGAATAAAATATCTGTCCTTTTATTTTTGATACTACTAACTCTGATAGTTTACCTCTATTATCTTCGTTTAATTTTATAGGGAACAATCTACAATCATTATCGATATAAGACCTGAATGTATTAAATAGATTTAAATCAAAATCACAATCAATGTATGGTATTTTGTTTTGTGTTAAATACTCATCTTTCCAACGATTAAGTTTATGGTAAATTGATTCTACTGTAGTTGTATCAGTATATTTAATCTCATCTCTTTTTCCATTTATCACTTCTAATAATTGGATACATAAATCTTCAACATATAATAAGTTTACACTATCTGTACTATATGTTACATCTTTGCCTTTTAGTATTTTATCACAAAAGGTTGCTATAAATGAGTTATAGTTTGGTTTACAGAATGGGCCAAAAATGTTTGGTAATTTTACTGATTTAAAATCATTACATCTTTCTTTAAACATTGTAATATTATCTCGTCTCCATTTACCATATACATTATCTTCATCTTCATGAATTGATGAGGTATATATAATTTTTGGTTTATGATTTACATCATCTAATTTATCCAATAAACTTCTGGCAGATTCTCTATTATCACTATAGAGTTGAGTTTTATCACCTCTGTTACGTTCTCTCATATGAACTATAACATCACATTGAATTAACTCATGCCCATTAGGTTCTTTTGATAATCTAATTACATCAACATCTGATTTATAATTTAAATAAGCCCATAGGTGATAACCCACAAACCCAATTCCATTTATTCCTACTACCATACTTTATTTCTTTTTAAAAATTCCTCTGTATCTTTTGTTAAATGTAATCCTGAGTTAAATGGTTTATGTTCATAACTTTCATTTGTTCTCTCATATCCAATTAGATAATAATCATCAAATTCTTCAGTTCTTTGAAACTCAATCTCACTAATCATATCTTCATGTAACTTTTCACCATCTTTAATCGGTACTTTATGAAACTCAATATCTTCTTTACCAAGTGATTTTGCGATTGCCTTAGCTAAATCAATTATCTTTAATGATTCTATTTTAGGAATAGCAATCTTACCATGTGAATCTTTATGGAAATACGCCCATTCAATCAAATCAATCGCTTGGTCTAATGTTAGTAAGAATCTAGTCATACCAAAATCTGTAATTGGTAACGATGTAACTCCATCTTTAATCTTCTTTTGAAATACAGGTATAATTGAACCTGTTGAGTTTAATACATTACCATATCTTGCCATCACAACCTTAATATCAGATTGTTGTTTTGCAAAGTTAACATATAGTTGTTCAGCTATCGCCTTTGACATCCCATATACATTTACAGGTTTACAAGCTTTATCAGTTGATATGAAAACCAATGTTTTGATTTTATGATTACATTCTTGTATTGCATCGATTAAGTTCTGATGTCCTATGATATTAGTTTGTACGGATTCGTAACTATTATCTTGACAAACCCACACCGTTTTAACTGCAGCTGTATTGATAACAACAGTTGGTTCAAACTCATATAAATTTCTTACCAATGATGGTTTATCTTTAACATCACCCAAACGATATGTAACATTCGGATACTTAACTCTCATTGCTTCTTGTTTATGTTCACTACGAGATAGTACCATAATTTCGTTATCATTGTAGTATCTATCGGTTAGTGTAGTTCCTAATGCACCTGTCCCACCTATTACTAATATTCTTTCGTTTTTCATATTTCTTCTATTCGTTTTGTTTTATCACAAATCAACAAATCATACGCTGGTTTTTCGCCAACACTTAAATAATGGTACTTACATCCCCAATTATCTAATTGTGATTTTGTTAATTCATAATAATCTATACCACTATACGAACCTCTTGCAGTCCAATATGTGATTTCGTTTCCATCATCATATAATTTGTTAATCTTTTCAATATGGTGCATTAGTGGAGTTGGTTCTTTATAACCTAATCTATCACCGAAGTGTACACATATTGTTTCATCTATATCTACAAATATTCTCATACTACTATTTCATTAAAGTATCTTACTACTGTTATCTCTTTTGGTTTATTTATGTAATTTGTTTTATTAAGTATTAACTCCATAAAGTTAACACCTGCCAATGTACTAAAATAAGTACCACCACCAAATCTTGGGTTTACCTCTATAAATTTGGGATATCCCGCTGAAGATTCTTTTAATTGAACACAAACAGGCCCTTTAATCTTTAGGTGTTTACATAATTCACCACATATTCTTTCTATATATTCATTTCGTATAACCTTACCTTTTACAGATATACCCGCCTTTACTTGTAATCGTTCTCTAACTACGGATACCAATGGTCTAGAATCCATATCACATAGCACATCTACGGTATATTCTTTACCTGGTAGGTATGATTGAAATATATAATCGAAGTATTTTCTTTTATTTTGTGGTACATCATAATATGAGTTGAAAACCTCAATACCTCTACTACCACTTCCCCTCATTGGTTTTGCTATAATTTTATGTTTCTCATCAAAATCAAAATCAAAATCATTTACATTTGTTGTTGTAAATGGTAATGGAAATAAATCTTTACATTCTTCATAGAATCTATCTTTATTTTGACAGATTTCTATAGTTTTTAAATCAGACATATATACTTTGATACCTAACGCTTCCAACCGTTCTTTGTGACCTGAAAAATGTATAATATCCATATCACCTGTTGGTAATATTAAATCTATCTTTTCTTTTTCAATTATTCCAGCAACCACTTCCCAATAATCTTTGTTATCTGATAACGGTACTACATAATTTGAATCCGATAAGAATCCACCAGCTGAAAGTGGGTCTGAATCAATAGTAATTATCCTACCTTTAAAATTAATATCTCTTAGAGATTTTATAACACCAATCGCCGCTGGCCCACCTGCACAACTTAAAAGTATATTTTTCATTTGTTCATATAGTTTATTCGTTCTACAAAATTACCACTTTTAAATGGGTCTTTTCTTGGTTTACCATCTAAATGTTTACCATGCAAAGGCCCGTAATTCTTATTACCTAAAACGTATGTATCTGAATATTTAGAACACCATAGAGTAGTTCCACTTTCGTTACCAACGTTTACTCTAGCATTATATCTAAGATACATTTGTTGTCTTAAACTTAATCTTTTTGGTTTTATATTGATTACATTCTTTATAAAACTTAGATTTGTTTCTTCTATTGGATTCTCACCATAGTACATCCAAGTCATATCACCGTATTCTTTAATCTTATCCACTAATAATTGTGTATCTGCAGTGTTACCATATGTGGATGATACACCAACGTACCCATATTCAGATAATTCATTTATAAATAACTTACCGTAATGTTGTTCTTCTTCTGAAAAGTATATATCAGGTGTAGTATCCAATAACTCACTATCTTTGAACTGCCAGAATCTCAACATCTGAGTAACTAGTGGTATCTCCGAATTCTTAACATCATAGATTCTATAATGGTCGTGAAATATTTCATCGGTAGATTCATCAATAAATTTATCCACATAGGGATTATTTTGAAATACATCGTAAGATACATTTGATGAATCATATACACCATATCCCCAAGTTTTCATCATATCACCAAATATTGATTTTAACATTTTAGAAGATGGTACATACACTTTACAGTTTGGATACTTTTCTTTTAGTAATCTTGGTAATGCTGATATGATACACCAATCACCAATACCATGACAAGTTCTCATAACAATAAACTCACCATCTTCTAAATAATCATCAGGTATATACATTGCGTTTGTTTTATCAAACCCAACTCTTTTTACATCACCTGCAAAAGATAATTTATTATTATGTATTCTATAAAATACCATATTATTGTTTCATTATATATTGATTTAACTCATTAGAAGTATCAACAGCTGTGGATATTTTACCTGAGAATACTGAATATTTACCTATTGATTCTTTCTTTACAATCGAAGGTCTAGCATCATCAAAATCTCTATTAGGTAAAACAGTTCTTACGGTGAACATTGAACCAATGTGTTCTACCTCATCAATTCCAAAGAAATGTTTTAGTGATTCTTTGAACAATGGAAATTTTGTTACAGATGGATTCTTAATAACACCTTTGTTTAAAAGTTTATTAAGTTCTCCACTAATTGCAGGATACCTACCAACATTTGTGGAATGTATTGCGTGTACAACATTTCCAATAACGTGATAATCCGTATCTGAATATGGGTCTATACAAGTGAATGGCCCATCCAAAACAACAATTCCTTTGTTTTTATATTTTGATGGTAATTTTACTACTGGTTTCTCACATACTTCAAATTGATATATATCATTACCATTAAACACTTCATTTAAATTTGAATATGTACAATTTACAACATAATCATAATTCCAATCATTGTTGTATGGAGTTCCTAATCTTAAATCTACATCAGAGTTATCTAAATATCTTTTACACGAATCATATAATTTACTAGGGTCAAACAAATGCTCAAAAACCTCATATAACTCTGCAACATTTGATGTAACTAAATCATTCTCAACTACTCTATAATGTAAATCACACTTATCCATAAAATTTATATACTCATCAGGTGATACCTTAGAACCCATTGAAGATATTGCGTAAAACTGTTGTCTCTTTCTATCTTTCATCTCACATTCATTAAATACATCTGTAAATGTGTTTGTTCCTTCCTTTGATGTTAATGCAGTTTCTATACTACGTGGATAATGATATCCCCTATGTAATCTGTACTGATTGATTGAACTTGCGTTCTGAAGTATATCATCATTCTTTTCAAATAAGGTTACATCTAAATTTTCACTTAGTTTAAGTGCTGATGTTATTCCAAATATACCTGCACCTACCACTGCAACTTTGGGTTTTAGTATTTTTAATCTATCTAATGTTTTATGAGTTTCTAATGTTAATTTATGATTCTCATCAAAATCTGCAGAACCACCAAATACATTATAAAACATAGTTTCTAATGGATTTAGATTTGTTTTAAAATCATATGTAACTCCACCCCACTCACACACTACAGTAAGAGTTTTTGATTTCTTATGATTAGTTCTATCATAGTTAAAGTGTACATTTCCGATGTTAAATGATTTTTGGTTTACTCTATTGTATTTAAAGTTAATCGTATCATCTAAATTAAAACCTAATGATATAGCGATATAGATATCATGATATGTTAATGCATTATATATGGTATCGTTGAATGAACCATATTTTTTCCAATCAAAATGTAATCCATTACCGTAATCTAAATTATCCTCACTTAATTGTTTAAAAGTTTCAGTATATTTAAAAACATCATCTATGTAAATCTTTACATTGTGTTTATTAGCTAATTCAATTAGTTGTTTAGAATGCTCGTAAGATAATGTCATTGGTTTTTCTACAAATACATTAACACCCTCTAATATGAATTGTTTACATAACTCATAATGAGAATTTGTAGATGTTGCGATAACAACCCAGTCGATATCATATGTAATATCCATATCTCTGGCAGTAAAAAATACAACATTGAACTTATCTTTTAAAGTTTTGTATATTTTTTTACCAAAGTAACCCTTACCAATAATTCCTACGTTTATCATAATGTATTGTAGTATTGGTTTTGTTTTTCTTGTCTTTTGATTTCTTTAGGATGATACAATGATAAATCCTCTTCAGTTGGTAGATGTGATATTCTTTTAAATCCATGTAGTATTTCATGTACTTTTTTCTCCCATCTAATATTATCTGATTTTCTATATAATCTATATTGATAATCAGGCCAATTAACCCAACCTTTATCATCTACGTTCCATCCCCATTTTTGGATATGCTCATCAGTCAATCCCTCAACTGTATTTACTCTTGGAACTAAGATAACATCTACATCATTACCTAATAGGATTTCATGTAAATTATCTATAAGTATCTCATTTGGAATCTCATCTGCATCGATTTGGAATATCCAATCACCATTACACAAATCTGTAAGTTTGTTTTTCCAATTAGCGAAGTGTCCATCGAACTCTCCTTTATGCCAACTGAATTCACCATTGATTGATTTTGCTCTTAGGAATTGTTCTATTGATTTAGAACCATTTTTNGAATCGTATAGAACTACGATTTCATCTTCATGTCTTTTATGTTCTAAAAGAAATGGTATGAGTTTTTGTATTTCTACAAACTCATTACAAACTGTAATTGCATAACTTATTTTCATTGAATTTATTTTTCTTCTCCAAAAATTCCTATGTAATCTAAAGCCTCTACAAAATCCTTATGTGGAAATCTTTTTTCAGTTGTCATATCCATTCTCCATTCATAAAATTCACCCTTTTTATTAGGGATGGGGTATTTTTCTTTATCTTCTTCTTTTATTTTAATAGCTTTTACGGCAGCCCACTCATAATTATCTTGAGAAGGTGTTTCATTTACTATACCATGTTCTTTAGCTACTGATGCGAATACCATTCCAGTTTGTGGTAGGTTTACAGTTTGGGGCATCCAAATTAATCCTTCATCGTCTTCACCTAGTAAAGCTTTATATAATTCAGGAAGTATTTCCATCTGTTCTTCAAAAAATTTCTCATCTTTTTTCATTATTGATGAGGTTTGAAAACCACAACCATAACATGAATATAATTTAATATTATTTACTTCTTGATAGTAACAAGCATCACCTTCACATCTATTACATTTAATTAATTTATCTGTTTCTACTCCCATAATTATACTTTTTTTAGTTTTTTAGGCATTTCAATTTTACCTATGTTTAAATCCATCTTTTTAGGTAATTTTGTTAAATTTTTAGAAAAAATGGTTTTTATTTGTTTTTTCATAACATCATATGAAAAATTCTTTCGTGAATGGAAACCTTGCTGTTTTGCATCTTTTAACCACTCATCATAAGCTTCCCAAACATTATTAAATGAGTATCCTATATCTGCTAATTCTGGGGCAAACCACTCTGCTTCTGGTAAAATCATATTTTTAACAACAGCTGATGGATGAACTTTATTCAACTTACCTTCTACAAAACTTACATTCTTTAAAAAATCAACATGGCCCGACCAATTTGTTGCTATTATAGGTTTATTAATCGCACTAAATTCTAATAATGGCCTCCCAAAACCTTCTCCTTTTGTTAAACTAACCATTGCCTTTATTTTTGGATGGTTGTATAATTCATTCATTTCAGGATCTGTAAAATTACCATGTAAGAGATAGATTTTAGGTAATATTTTAGCGTCAGTAATTGAATCTCTTATAATTTTAATTCTTCTAAGTATTTCTGACCTATCCATAATACTGCCATTTACTATACAGCATTTTAAAATTAAAGCTGGTGAATGTTTTTTATTTTTAAATAATTCATAAAAAGCCTTAACGGTTAATCCTATATTTTTTCTATCTTCACCCATTTCACCCTGCATCCAATGTCCTACTGATATGTAAGCAAATTTCTCTGGGATAGAATCTAGGTGATTGTATAATTCTTTATTTTTGAACTTTTTAATAGGTTTATAAACATCTAAATTTAGACCCTCAATTAATACCTCAATTGGTTTAGATAATTCTATTAAATCTTTTTCATCTCCATTTCTATAAAAAGTTGAATTTTTAAAAACATTTTTTGAATGTGTTGACGAGGTTAAAATTAAATCCATTCTATTACAACCCTCAATCCAACTTCCATCAACTATAGTAGTTTCCATACCAGCTGTTAAACCAATATTATATTTCCCTACAGGTTGAAACTCATTTGGAACAGTTATCTGGCACCAATAATCAGGTTTTGCCATTAGTTGTGGAATTAGATGTTTATTTAAAAACTCCCATTCTTTATTATCTTCTATAAAACCCTCAGCACAACTTCCCCACCTTTGAGGTAATATTTGTACTTCATATTCGTCCAACTCTATTAATGCTTTTACAAAATCTCTAGATCTTGCTCCATAACCACTATAAGTATCTATTGGACAACTAATTACAAATGTATTTTTCATATTAATATATTAATTTGTGATTTAAAACTTTTTTATTACTATCAGTGTCGCTAGAAAATGTAAATTTAGATTTTGGTTTAAAGTTTTTTAATGTTTCTTCAAAACCCTCTGTTATTCTTTCAGCCATAATTTCAGATGTAAATCCAGCCTCTTTACTTAAAGCCCATTTTCTTCCTTTTTCACCAATTGATTTTCTTTTTTTATCTCCCATTTTATACAACTTCATTATTTGCTCAGCAGCATCTTCAAATGAACATCTGTCATCATAAATGTATGGTGTTTTTGGAGATCCTACTAATGATAGATTAGTTGGAAAGACTGGTAGAGCCCATTCACCACATTTTGTGTATGTTTTTCTATGGTTTGATGGGACATCTGGGTTTGGAGTATACCACTTACCACTTTCATCTACGAATCTCATTTGATCTTGCATACCACCTGTTACGTTTGCTATAAATGGAGTACCAGTTAATAGTGCTTCTGTCAATGATAACCCCCATCCTTCTGCAGATGATAATAATATAACACCATCAGCATTATTATATAATAAATTCATTTGATCTGTTGTAAATTTTTGGTGAGACATTACAATATTATGATCATTTTCTGGGAATAAAAAGTTAATTACTGCTGGTAAATCCGTTCCATTTTGGTCAATTGGTTGGGTGTGCATTACCATTTGACATTGATTTCTTTCTTCTGTAGTAAGATTATCTAAAAATAACTTCCAAGCCATTATAGTATCAGGAATACATTTTCTTCTAATATTTCTAGAATTAAATAATAATGAAAATTTAATATCCTTATCTTTTTGAAGATGTGTTGATAATTCTTTTAATTTAGGATCGGTAGATTTTAAAGGAAAAAAGTTTTTTTCATTTAATCCATGAGGGATAAATTTCATTACTTTGTTTTTAGATAATTCACCTAAAACCATTTCATTAATATTTTTTGTTTGTTTAGAAATACCAAACAAAGCATCACATGAATCATAAAATTCTCTATTATACATGGGAGCTGGTAAGTCATCCCAAATATTTAAATATGTAATAGGAATTTGACTTCTAATTTCATTTTCTATTTGAAATAACCATTCAAAATAACGTGGATCTGTAATTAATAAGATAATATCTGGTTTTTCTCTTTTGATAATCATTCTTACTAATTTTTCATCTCCATAACCATCACAAGGATATAGTAAAACTGATGAATCATTTAAATCCATTCGTTTATTTATAGATTCACTTAAATCTTGTATTTTTCCTTTTTCAGGATGTTGAATTGCCCCAGCTATTTGAACCCAATTATATCTATGAGCTGTATGTTCTACTGTTTCCCTTCCTATTTGAGCTACTCCTGAATGGACTCTAATATCATCTGTTAAAAGTAGAATTTTTTTTCTATCTTCTTTTTTAATGTAACCTTCTCTCATTTATAAAACTTTTTTGTTATTTTTTGTTATTTTTCTAAATTTACCTGTGAGTTAATTTTTTTCCTAAAATCTTCGTCTGTTAAGTATAAAAATAAAGATCTATCTGCTAATTTTTGAAAACTAAATTTTCTTTTTACACATTCGATTTTAAAATCATCAAATAAATTACTTTTTACTTTTACACTAGTTAGTGTCATTTCTTTTTGTGCCATAATATTTGTTTTTATTGTTATATTTGTCTATACATATATGCAGATTATAAAGATTTACCAACTGCATTACATAATTCCTTTTTTGTTTTATAAGGACAAAAATTACAATTCCATCTACTTGGATTTGCCTCAAATATAGTATCTTTATATGACCCATCCAAGTTAAATGCTCTATTTATAAATTCATCTAAATTTCTAGTAGCTTTATTAACTTTATTTTTTCCAGAAGCTGGGGTGAATGTTTGGATTCTCTTTTGAGGATATTCACCATCTAAATATACTTTACGTCTAACAATAAAAAATTCAATGTCAATGTTTTCAATTGGTATGTTATATTGCTTACTGAAGAAATATTTGTAAAGTACTAGTTGAAATTGTTTAGACTCATCTTTTTTAGCATACGAACCCCACCCTTTAGTTGATGTTTTTATATCGATTATCTTAAATGTATTTGTTGGTTCATGGTACATTACGATATCTAAGTAACCCATGTATTTTACGCGGTTAAGGCGCATATTAGGCGCGATAACTAGTGGTATTTCACAACCTACTAAATACCATCCTTTTTTATTAAAATGTCCACCTTTATTTTTTTTAAAATTATCTAAAATAGATTTACCATCTTCAAAAAACTCTCTTAATTCTTCTGGTGAGCTAAAATGTTTACCTTTATTTTTTTTATAATCATTAGCATAACATTCTCTTAAGGTATCTTCAAACAACTCTTCAATATCAATTCTATCAGCTTCAGCTCCACTTGTTTCATACATTACATCTAAATAATGTTGTAAAACTTCATGTAAAGCTGTTCCAAAAGTCATATGAATGCTTTGTTCGCTGATTTTATGACCATCTCTATATTGAAGGGCCCATTTTTTAGGACACTGAGTGAACATTGATAGTTGAGAATAAGAAATATTTTTTTCAACTGCAAAATTTAGGGGAGTTGGAGGATTTTCTCTTATTTCCCTTACTATAATTGGTAATTTTTTCTTTCCCAAAATTATTTTTTCCATTTGTTACGTCCCACTAACATACCAATTATCCCATAATTAGCAATATCAATAAACGTATCTTCCATTCCTTCACCTTTAACAAAACTTCTACCATTAGTAAGTAAATTTCTTAATCTTGATATTTTATCAGTTAGTCTAATTGCAAGACCTGTTAATGAAAACTTTTTATCATTTGCATTAGTCAAATCCCCACCTAACGAAATATTTTGTAATCCATAATCCATATGCTTAGCAGCAAACATTTTATACATTTCTTTTTGTATTTGTTTAAATTCCTTTGATAATTCTGGATATTCATGTTCGAATATTTCTACAGGTGTTGAATTTAAATCAGGTGTTGTATTTTGAGTTTTATAATCTATTATCTCTTCACTACTCATTTCTTCGTATTTTTTAATTATATCACTCATTAATTACTTCTTTTGATTGTGAAAAATATTTATCTAATGTAGCTAATCTATCATCAGCATCTACTAACATTATAAGCGCTTCTTCAGCATTTTTATAAAAATCTCCAGTAGAATGGTCACCAATACCTGCTGCATGTTTAGTTAATAATTCTAAACTGAGTAATGCTTTATTTTTATCAGCTTCAGCTGATGATTTTAACATATTATATACTTGTAATATCATATTGTTTTTATAAGTTTTTTAATTTCTTTTTTTTCTAGTCCTATAGAATTAAGTATATCAATTATATTATCTTTCCCTAATATGGGAATATACGAATTTGATTCATGAATTCCTAATTCAAAATAATGAGCTATTATTTTAGATAGCTCTTTAGTATCTTTTTTATTTTGGTTTTTTATATATTTGTTCCAAATTTTTTTATTTGGAAGAGTTTCTTTATAAAAGTTATAAATTCCTTTTTTATCAGTTGGGTGAAATCTTTGTGCTACATTAACCACATCAATATATGATTTATTCATAGATAAAAATCTATGGACCATATAAGAATTCCAACCATCCCAATCTTCTTGAGAAAATTGAGTGGTTGGGCTTTTTTTAACAGTAACTTCGTTTAACCAGTTAAATACAGTCATTCTTAAATTCTTCTTTTAAGTCTGGGTGGAGTGTTGATTCTACTATTTTTCCTGTCTTTGGTTCATAAAATACAGGAATAGGCATTATAGCATCTTCATTACCTCCAGATATAAATTTAGAGACTTTTCTAAGAATATATCCTTGTTGAAAAATTTTATTTCCATTTTCATCTTCAAATCCAGTAGTACTTTTTAGATCTATTTGGGGTTGTTGTACTTGTTCGCTCATTTTGTTTTTTTTATTAATTGTTTATTTATTATTATTATTTTTATAGTTTAATAAGTTGACTTATTAATGCCATACAGTTTATTTCTTTATCAATTCTAAAATTGGACTGATATGTGTATTCATTTATATAATAGGCTACTGTACCTTCTTTACCTAAAGCAAATATATGGGCATGATCATAAAGATATCTATATAATTCTTCAAAATCTTGAACATTTGCATCCGCAATTATTTGTCTAATATCATTAAATCTTGGTTTATCATCAGATAATTCCTTTAATACTTTTCTCATATAACTTGATGATACTAATGTTGTTGTGTCTAAATTTAATGTATTATCTGTTGTAGATACCTGTATAGTATTAAGCATTTTACGAACATCAGGATAATTATTGTTAACTACAATTGCTAAATCATCTACGCGTACTTTAATTTCTTCTTTATCAGTAACTTTCTTTAAATGTTTAACAATATCTAATTTACTAGGGGGTATAACTTTTAATGTTTGACATCTTGATTGTAAAGGATCTATAATACGTTCAATAAAATTACAAGTTAAAATAAAACGTGTAGTTCTGGAGAAAGTTTCAATTACATTTCTTAATGATGCTTGTGCTTGTATAGTTAAAAAATCTGCTTCATCTAATATAACAACCTTAAGTGGTTTAAATGACATTGTACTAGCAAATCCAGATACTTTATCTCTAATTGTTTCAATACCTCTTTCATCAGAAGCATTAATATAAATAAAATCACATTCTATATTCTTAACAATTAATTTTGCTAGTGTTGTTTTTCCAGTTCCTGCAGGTCCGTAAAATATCAAATTTTGAATATCATTTTGATTAATATAGCTTGATATTGATTTTTTAATACTTTCATTACCTACATAATTATCTATGTTTGTAGGACGATATTTTTCTACTAGTAATCCGTGATCTTTCATAACTTTTATTTTATATAATATACAAAAATTTATTTAAATACCCAAACTTAAATACCTTGTCTAAATTCACCATACATACCATAAACTTTAGGTTTATCTTTTGGAATTTCAACTTTAGATGTTTGAATAGCATATAATTTACTATCAAGGGGATCTAACCTATAAGCACCTGTAAATCCTGTTTGGTGGTAAAATGCTTCTAAAGCATCTGTTAAATTAGGAAATACTTCTTTTTTAATATCACCTTGGAGTGACCACCTGTCTCCAGGTGGCACTCTTGTGGCAATCAGTTCATTATGTTCAACTGTTTTCTTTTCCATAATTTACATTTGCATCATTGGTGCAGAAGTTTCTGGGATTGGATCTTTAATTTCAGGATGATCTACTACTACACACTCAGTTAATAAAATAGTTCCTGCTACAGAAGCTGCATTTTCAAGAGCTGTTACTGTTACTTTTGTAGGATCTAAAATTCCTGCTTCTTCCATGTTAACAGTTATACCTTTACTTAAATCATAACCAGCCCAAAAATCATCTTCCCCACCACAAAGATCCATTGCTAGCATTTCGGCACGAGTATTATCATACCCAGCATTAACTAATATTTGATTAAATGGTTTACTACATGCATTTTTAACAATTTTATATCCTATAGAATCAGTTTTTAATCCATTAGAAGCATATAATAATGCAGCTCCTCCTCCAGGTACAATACCTTCTTCTAGTGCCGCTTTTGTTGCATGTAAAGCATCATCTACTCTATCTTTCTTTTCATTCATTTCGGTTTCAGTATAACCCCCAACATGAATAATAGAAACACCACCTATCATTTTTGCTAAACGAGATTGAAGATGTTCTATAATATACGGAGTATCTTCTTTTTCAATTTGAGATTGTAAATTTGCAACATGATCATTTATTTCTTCTGCACTACCTTTACCATCAACAATAGTTGTTTGTTCTTTTGAAATAGTTACAGCACGTGCTTCTCCAAACCAATCATAACTGAATTTGTCAAGTTTCATGCCTTTGTCTTTATCAAATACTACACCTCCTGTTAATTTAGCTATATCTTCTAAAATTAATTTTCTTCTATCACCAAAATCAGGGGCTTTAATTGCTGCAACTTTAAGGATTCCTCTTGCTTTATTAACAATAAGGGTAGCTAATGCTTCCCCCTCAATATCTTCAGCAATTATAAGTAATGATTTATTTGCGCTTGAAACACCCTCTAAAATAGGTAATAAATCTTTAACTTGAGTAAATTTATGATCAGCAATTAAAATATAAGTATCTTCGAGAGTACAATTCATAGTAGAATTATCAGTAACAAAGAAATGAGATTTATATCCTCTATCAAATTGCATACCCTCAACAGTTTCCAAATATGTTTCTCCTGTTTTAGATTCTTCAATATGTACAACTCCGTCTCTACCAACTTTTTCAATAGCTGTTGAAATTAAATTTCCGATTTCAACATCATTATTTGCTGATACCGTTGCGATTTGTTGTAATTGTTCTTCAGATGAGATTTCTTTTGAAATATTTTCTCTAATAATAGTAATAACTTCTTTTACTGCTTTATCAATATCACGTTTTATTTCATTAGCATTTTCTCCATTATTAAGATGATTTAATCCTCCTTTAACTAATTCGCGTGCTAGAAGAGTTGATGTTGTTGTTCCATCACCTGCTTTTTCATTTGTTTTCGTTGCTGCTTGTTTTACAAGCTGGGCTCCTAAATTTTTAACTAAACCATGAACTGTTATATTTTTAGCTACAGTAACACCATCTTTTGTGTGTGTTGGTCTATAGTTATCATCATAACCATTATGGTCAATTAATACATTTCTTCCGTTAGGTCCTAAAGTACACACAACAGCATCAGCCAGAATATTAATTCCTTCCATAACCTCTGCTCTTGCCTCAGGTCCAAACTTTACTTCTTTATTTGTAAATAGTGGCATTTTTTTGTTTTTTTATTTGTTAATTTTAGCTAATATTTGATTTTCTGGTCCTACCCAGTACTCTTCACCATCATAAGGTAATTTTGTAAAACCTTGAGTAGGAAGTACTACTACATCCCCTACTTTACTAATAGTTTTAACAAATTCCCCCATAAGAGTGTTTTGTCCTGGTCCAACAGATATAACTTCACCTGTTTGGTTTTTTTCATTACCCATATCTGGAACAATAATGTTACCGTGTTGAGTTTCTTCTGCCTCTATTGGTTTAACAATAACAGCATTAAATAGTGCTTCTAATTTCATAATCCTTTATAATTTTGTAGTTTTTTTAATTCAATTAATAATTCGTCCCATCTTTTAACATATTCTCTTATGCTTTTATAATGATCTTTTTCATTATTTAGCTTTAATGTAGCTATCTTTTGTAAAGAAGCTCCAAATGAAGAATAATGTCCTAAAGGTTTTTCGTAATCTTTACCTTCACTACCTTTTTCAAGATATTTTTCCTGTGGTGTTACTATCTCATACACTGTATAACAATGTGTGTCTTTCCCTACAAAGTAGGGGTGTAGAATAGGATCTGTGATTTTTGCCATATAACTTTAATTTTTATTTATTTATAACGTCAATATACGAAAAACATATCAATAAACCAACCTAAAGGGCGCTTAAGGTTACTTAATTTTAATTGCTTTTGGTTTTGCTGAGTTAGTTAATGGTATTGAAATTTTCAATAATCCATTATCCATCCCGGCATCTATTTTTGTTAAGTCAAATTTAGGGGCAATTTTATATCCTAAACTAAACGATTTTTTACTCAAACCATGATAAATATATCCGGAGAAATCTTCATCATCCTTAGGTTTTGAATAAGATATCCTTAATACATCAGATTCAATTTCAATTGAAATATCTTCTTTTGTAAGACCAGTACATGCAATCTCGAAGTAAAGTCCTTCTTGATCGTAGTAAATATCTAGTGGATGTGGTTGTTTTGAATTTAATGCAGGAGCGTATGCTTCATCTGCTTTGAAAAAATTTCGATATAAAATATCGAATGGGGTGTGTTCATAAAATAATGTACTCATATCATTTGGTTTTGTGATGTCTTTCGATCATCGATTAATAAAAATAAAACGTGCGCCCTTAGGTCAATTTATTATACGTATGTTAAAATTCAGTTTCTGCTTTCCTTACTATAAAATAATTTGAAGAAATGCCATCTAATGAAAATTCTAAGTGAATTAATCCCATACTACTCAAATATAATTTACCACCCCCCATGTCTTTATTAGCTTGGAGAATGGTTTTAAATGTATCCGAATTGAATGGTAATTTAATGTTTTTTTCTTTAATATCTCCCTGTATTTGATATGTAATTTTATTATTATGTCCTGATTCGTCACCAAATACAAATTCAATTACATCCTCACCATCTAAATTAGTTGATGTAGTTATTAACATATTATCAATTTGAGATAATGCACTTTTTGCTTTAATTATATTATCAATATCCTCAGTAGTCAAATTTATTTCAACAACCCATTCAGGTATTGTTACTTCACCTACTTTGTTAATTAGTAGTGGATCTGATAATGCATAATTTAAATTAAAATTTAAATCTGATATTTTAAGTTTTGTACATATTGCATTATTTTTTTCTAATTCTAAAAGTAAATCTCCATTGCATATATTAACTAAACTTGACAGTTTTTTAGTATCATAAATTGCTAATTTACTATCTTCCAGTTGGAAATCATTACAAGAAACATTCCCTATAACATCTTTTGAAGGAGTCATAAAATCAATATTTATTGAATTATTTTTAATTACCCACTTTACAGATTCATTCTGTCCAAGATAATATTTATTAATTATAGATTGAAGGGTTAGTTTATTTATCATTTTTTAGTATAAGTTTTGTCGTTTATTACTAGTTTATCTACTATTCCGTTGTCCAAATGTACAAAAGCTTCTTCAGGGCGACAAACTATAGGCTCACCATGTATATTAAAGCTAGTATTTAATAAAACCGGGATGTCTGTTATTTGTCTAAAGCAATCTAATAAATTATAAAATTTAATATTTGAATCTTTAGTAACTATTTGTATTCTTGCTGTTTTATCAATGGGGTGAACAACAGCTGGTATTTTATCATACCATTCTTTTCTTGTATCATACAACATAGTCATAAATTCAGCTGTATATCTAGATTTATTAACAATAAATACTTTATCAGCATAACCATCTAACACTACAGGAGCAAAAGGCATATTATCGTTTCTTTGTAATCTATCATTGATTTTTTTATAAGTACCAGGAATACTTGGATCAGCAATTATACTTCTATTACATAATGCTCTAGGACCATGTTCATGTCTCCCATTAAACCACCCTACTATCTTACCTTCTTTTAAATCATAAGCTAATGATGATTCATCATAAGGTCTAATATAATATTTTTCATGGTCATCTTTAACTTCTCCAAAAGCACACCACTTTCCCATATTCGGAAGTAAATTATGTTCTTTTAATTCTTTATCACCATAGGATGTTCCTAAATAAATATCTTTTAATCTAAATGGTTTAAAATCAGGATTTTTTGATTTATGGACTGTTAATGCTGCCCCTAAAGGTAAACCTTCATCTCCCATAGGAGGAGCAATAAAAACTTCATCTACCCATTCTAACTCATTAATTTTTTTGTTTAATTTAACATTTGCAAATACACCACCAGCTAGTGTTAATTTTTTTACCCAAGGATAATTATTATGGCACCAATTTATTAATTCTAACATTTTTTCTTCAAAAACTAATTGACCATTATAAGCTAAATCTTCTGGTTTGTATGAATGGGGGCCATCAGCTAATAGTGGGTTTTTATCTACAAATAATTTATAAAAATCTTCATAGATTTTACGTGAATTTCCTATAGTTCCTAATGGATGTTCAGCATCCGTATTATTTGATGAAGGATCTATAGTAATACATTCATTAAAGGCTTTATATATCCAATCAACATACTCCCCATGAGATGATAATCCAACTATTTTACCCTCATCCTTTAACCTTCTAAATCCTAAAAGTTCAGTAAGCATACAATAATAATGACCTAAAGATTTAGTATTTAAAGAATATTGTTTTACAAGTTCTAAATCCCCATCTTTTCCGTAATAACACCTACCCCAATCTTCATCTCCAGCTCCATCAACAGATATTACTAAAGCATTTTCCTGGAAGCCACTACAATAATATGATAAATTACAATGAGCTTCATGGTGGTTTACTCTTATCCATTTCTCTTCGGGGAATGAGCCTAAGCCCATTCCTTCCCATATTTCTTTACTTACTTTTAAAGGGAAAGTAGTTACTATATAATCTAAATTATCCCAATCCCAATCTTCTTCATACCAGACATTCTGTCCGCATCTCCAAGGATATCTAAATAGATTATCAAAATAATCTTGATAACTTCTAATTCTGTTAAATCTTTCTTCTTCAAAAGCAAATATAGGTTTGCCATCTTTTAAATAAGCCAATCCACAACTATGCATCCCTCCAGTTAAAGCTAGTATCTTCATATTGTTTAAAATTTAAAAAATAATTCTTTGTAAGGGTTTAAATTTAAAGTCCATCCTAAATCATTATAAAACCCTTCTAATTTATTTAATAAAATAGATTCAAATATTTTCTTCCTGTCAGCATGCTGTTCAATAAATAAACGTATCTTTTCAGGTAGGTCATATTCTAAAAATGCTATTGCATCAATTTGATAAGCGTTTGGTTTCAAATAAATCCATTTAATTTTATCACCTTGGGTTATTTGATTATGAGATTTATTTAACCCCCAAAAATTTAATAAATCATTATATCTAATTACAGCTCTAACGGCTGCCGGTGCGCCCTTGGCTACAACTGTAAACATTTCCCCAGCTCTTGCTTTACGTTCAGTGTATTTGTTGAGAGTTTTTACAGATGTTGGGTTACCTAACTCAGTTAATGAAATATCCCCACCTAATATTTCTTTTTTAAATTTTTTAACTCTAGCATCAATTTCATCTTGCTTAGTCCCTTTTAAAACATCTACTAAAGCACTATGAAAAAATCTACCTAATACTGGTGGGAAATTTGCTTTTTTAAATTCGAGACCCTTTACATCAAGTGATTCTTTTACAATACCTTCTTGTTTTGTAATCCACTGAGCATATCTTCTAGTTGCCCTAAAATAAGCTGCTCTAATAACACATTCAGTTTTCATATCTAACCTATGTTTTCCTTTAGCATTAAAACAATCTGATGCTAATGAATCATAAGATTTAGTAACTATGCTTTCATAGTCCATTGCTATAACTTCCAATTTATTATCTTTATCTTCTTCAGACATTTCATCAAAATTGCTATGTCTAAACCTTAATAGGGGTTCTGCATGTATATAAATTGAATCTGTATCTGAGTATGCTACGTAATTAGTATCTTCAGAATCACAAATCCACCATGGAGTATCTTCTAAATGTTTCATTATACTTTTATTTCTTTATTTATTTCTCTATTGGCTGATAGTGCAGATTCTTGTATTATACGCTGTCCACTAAGCGTTATAGCTTCAGATAATATAACATTCCCATAACGGAATGATCCTAAAGCTGTTGCACCATATAACGAGTTAAGTAAAATTTTCATTGTATATTGTTTCATATGAAAGGCAGCACCTAATTCTTTATTATTAGATTTATATGCCTTTTTCATTGCATTTTTATACTTAACCCTTTCATCAAACCATTTTTTTAATATAGTAGATAAAACAGATTCACGATTAGTAGCAAACATTACTCCATTAGCTGATATTGATAGATCATTATTTTCAATGGTTTTGATTAATTTACCAACTGTAATTTTATTTCTGCTTCTTTTAAGATTTTCAATAATTAATTCTTCGGCATAATCTCTGCTTTTTAAATCATTTAAACCCAAACGATTATTTCTATCATCAGCATCTATAATCCTACCAACCATAGTTTCTTTACCAATATTAACAGTCATAATAATTGATGGATATAGTGATGTTAAATCTAAATCAAATACATAATTGTAAATCCCAGCTTTAGGACAAAATAAATAACCACCAGCATAATTTTTCTTTGATAGTGGGTTACGATCTTTAGCAGGTGGAATTATTTTTTTACTTAAAAGATAAGCTGATATAGCTCCATCTTGTGTTTTTGTATTAGCGTATACTTCACTATAATTATGTTTACCCTTATGTGCTAAATTTTTAACTAAAGATAAATATTCTAATTTTTCATCTAATACTTTTAATATTTCAACATCACGAAAATTATATTGAATAAACTTTAAAGGATCATCTTCAAATAGTTTATCTAAATTACCTTCATAATCGATTTTTTTAAGTTTAGCATATTTTTCACCAATTGCATCTAATTTAAATGATGGTTCATCTGCCCAACTAAATTTCTTATGTAAACGCATATAATCTAAAGACTCAACACCTGCTATTTGAATGTATTGGTCTTTAAACCATGGGGTTTCTCTAACATAACCAATAGGAGATAAATAACGAGCAATATCTTGTCCTAAAACATTACACATTCTGTAGTATAAATAAGGAACATCAAAATAATCACTATTCCATCCTACTATTATATCGGGATCAATTTCTCTAAACTTTTCTAAGAATTTTAATAATAATTCTTCTTCAGTAGCACAAGGTATAATTTCTTTAGTTTTAGCTTTAGTTCTTGATAATTTAGATTTAGGGTCTAAAATTAAAATAGCCCACTCATCAACTTGTTTATCGTACCAAGCAATTGAAGTTACTTTTTTAGGTGCTGATTTGATGTAATCCTCAGTAAGAGCATCCCCCATTTCAGTTTCTATATCAAAGAAAAATTCCTTTTGAGTTGTTGATGGTTCATCATTAATACCATATTTTTCAACTAGAAATTTTTGATACGGGGTCATATCATGAAAATGAAGTCTTGAATTGTCAGATTTCCAGTTAGAAATTTTCTTTAAAGACTCACCATTTAAACCTTCATGTGAAGCTTGATTATCATCACACTCAATATAAGCTTGATTAGTCCATTCAATTTTACTGTAACCTGTATCTTCCCAAAGATGAATAATAAAGTTATTACCTTTTATTCTTTGTGCAAAACATTTTTTATACATTTATAACCTATTTTGACCCGAATATAATGAAGGCTTAACCCGTCTCCAAGTTAAGCCTCATTACTTTTAAAAAAATTTATTACTATAAAGTAACGTAATTTACTACTAATGTAATTTTAGCATCAGCTACTAATGCATTTACAGCAACTATTGATCTTACAAATAGTGATTGATCTGCTGCAAAGTATTTAACTGCTCCATCTACAAATGCAAATGCTGTTCCTCCTGTTGCCGGAATGCTGCCTATGCCTTGAACTGCTCCTAATGCTACTGCACCTCCTGCAGCTGCTACAGTTGCTGCCGCGCAAATCTCTGCTCCACCTGAAGTTGAGCCAACTGCTAATGATAAAGTACCTGCGGCTCCTAAATCTACTGCACTTGTAAATACTGCTGATACATCAGTTATTACTGATCCTGCTGGTACGATACTTAAAAATCCAGTATCTACTGTTGCTGTTCCTAATGGTACTGTAAATGCTATTCTTGATGATCTTGCTGTTGTTGCTAGATAAGTTGCCGTCGCATCAAGACGTGTAACTAAATCTCTTTCTGGGTTTGATCCACTTTCGTATTCGAAATCTTTTAATGGGTCAAAATTGTAATTTGTTTCTTCCATGGGTTTGTTGTTTGTTTATATTAATAATTATTGTAAATTGTATACAGTAATACATATAACTTACCCCAGCAAAATTAAATGTTTTTTATCTCACTATCTGTAAAAAATTGCTTTAAATTTGGTCTATAGTAATTAATATTTTTCATTACTTTTTTATCACGTGTTCTATAGACAATATAATATTTACCAACCTTTTCATAGTGACACGGTTCACTTGTTCTTTGGAACGGACTTTAACTGTCGCTTGTGCTTCTTCTTCGTTAATGCAAGCCTTTGACATATTCGAACCTTGTACTTCTTGATAGGCTGGCCATACCTTATCCTTAAGACCATGTAACATAGCACCGTTCCCAAGGGAAACATAAGTAATATCACAAAGAGCATCCAAAACTTCCACGATATCTCCTCTTTCGCAAGCTTCTTTATATTCTTCAAGTTCTTCAAGGATAAAATCGTATACAAACTGCCATTCTTTTTTTTCGGGAATTGTAGGTTCATAATTATTAGGTTTACCCATAGTGGAATTAAATTCCTCTACTTCATTTACAAATGGTACATTATTTTTATTCATAACTTTTATTTATTTAAATATTATGTCCTCCGTTATTAATCTTTAGACTGTCAAAAAATTCTTTTCTTGCTAAATTATCATTTTCTCTAAATACACCTGATGCCTTTGTTGTTACCATAGCAGCTCCTTGATGTTTTACACCTCTACAACTTACACAATTATGTCCTGCAACTATAGTAATAATAACACCTTTATTACCTTCAGTTACTTTATTTACAGCATTATGTATTGCTGATGTGAGTTGTTCTTGAATAGCACCTCTTCTACCAAACAATTCTACAATTCTATTTAATTTAGATAAACCAATTACTTGGCCATTATCTCCAGCTATATAACCAATATGAACTACACCCCCTATTGTTTGGTGGTGATGGGAACACATTGAAGTTAAAGGTATATTACGTTCTATAATAATTCCATCATAGCCATCTGAAGGAAATGATGTTATTGGAGACATTGCAGTGTATCTNCCAGCCCATAAATCGTTTACATATGCTTTAGCTACTCGNCGAGGTGTTTCCATTGAATTTGGATCATTTNTCCAATCACATTTTAAAGCATCTAAAAATTGACCATATGCCTNTTCTGCTTGAATAATCATTTTATCTTTTTCAGACTGTT
>JGI24005J15628_10000428_pt1 | contig 24358 bp, 24 predicted proteins | sample LinPmetageLP40_FD_15628 | JGI IMG/M metagenome (IMG submission 15628)
CTATACACTATACACTATACACTATACACTATACACTATACACTATACACTACGCATTCACAATACGTGATCGAATAGGTTGAGGAATAATATGCTCGGTTCCATAAGATATAAGAACGTATGTATCATCTAGTTGCGTATCATTAATATTATTGTCGTATTCTTTGGAAACTTTCCAAGTAATGACTTGTTTAAACTTTTTTTGTAAATAGTTTAATACATCCATTTTAATGTGATTATTTGATTATGTTATTATAGTTAGAATTTCAATTTTATTTCAATATTTAAACAAAAAAAAGATTTTGGTGATAAGAATCACCGCATTTTTTTTTGCCAAAGCTATCCAAGGTCGAGATTTACTCCCTTTCTAGGACAAGTTGAAAGTTTCCAGAACTGTATATGCGTATTTTAAAGTGTGTTTAGTCTTCCCCAAGGTCTCCAATAACTCCAAGGATTCCTTATCAACATTGAGTGACAATCACCGTCAATCGCAACAGTCCAGTATCCCAATCCAAACTTAAGGTATGTCATCCAATGACAAGCAACATCACATTCTACGATGAAGAGACCTGTATTTTCGCCAAGAGCATCAACGTGTTGTTGAGTGTATAACTCATTGGTTTGTAGAGGTCCGAGAAAACCACCATTTGTTTCCAAACCAATAAATTGTATGTTCAACAGTTTATCGAATCTTCCAATAGCAATATTTTTCCAAATTTGTTTTCTATAGTTCTTTTCAAGTTCCCCAACCCTTTCTTTTGCAAATTTGGAAAAATTTCCTTTGTATTCATTGATAATTTCTTTCTGATGTAAAATCATATTGGCAATAAACGATTCCACAGCAGCTTTCAGTAAATCGTCAGATTTGAACATTTTCAGATGGCCTGAGAATAACTTTTTCACTGGTGTGATTTCGTCTCTCCAAGACTCATCTCCAGTAGCATTGGGTCCAATGTTGTTCCATTTAGCAATTTTGCATCTTTTACATGCAATTGTAAGCAACTTATTCCATGATCGAAGGATATTTTCCGTATATTTGTTTCCCAATTCTGTGAAGTGCTTTTCATCAAACGAGTCAACAATTTCAGCTGCACCGGATTTTTGAGCGTTATCACATCTTCCATAAAGTGACGCACCACTACCAACCACATAAGATTGTCCATCCTTAAAGTAAATGGTTACACAACTGTGATCCATTAACACACGACAGTCTTCTGAGTCAAATGCGTTAGCAACAGGAACATCATCAACAGGAGAATCTGTATCAATTGATGTAACAGGACAAATCTTTCCTGCTTCTATCTGCTTCTTCATCTCTTCAGTATCAACATAATCTTCGAGATCTGGATGAAACCCCCAGAAAATACCATCTGTGTCTACATTATCTGGACCTTTTTTCTGACCTTTATTGTTTTGGGAATTTTTCAGAGAGTTTAGTGCGCGACATTTGTTAATCTCCAACTTTGAAAGAAATACTGTGAACTCAGTCAACTCTGTCAATTTTGTCGCAACTTCTTCAGGGCTCAATCCACATTTTTTCAAAGTCATGTTGCTGTCACCACAGATAAAATAAGGTCCAACAAGTTCCTTATATAATTGAAAGAACTTACTTTCAATCTCTGGTGTCATACCAGTAGATGCTGCATGGATCTGAATAACCGGAACCTTCTTGTGATTAACAGTTATCCAGTGAACAGTCGCTTTTTGTTTTACATTATCGATTGTATGGGTCATCGATTTGTATGTGTTTCCTACGAATAGAAGGTAGACAAAGTAAAACATCATCACTGTGAACAGTAATCCTGATGCGAGAAAGAACCAGAACTCCGGTATAGCTTCTTTCAACAGAATCCACAACTTTTCAAAAGACAATGAATCGTAGTAGTGTTTCCATGGTTGGTCTAATGTCTCTGGGACATCGGTCATTGTCACTTCAGGAGTGACAGCCGTTGGATCCGAAACAGAGACAAAAGCCTTTGTTTCGAAAACATCAGTCGTCGAGACCGATGAATTGGAAGGTGTTGGACACATACCTTCTTTGAATGTGACTGATTTATCAGGCACATACAGTGCATCCCACTCATACGGCGCGTATGGTTGGAGAGCTGTTGTTGGTGTGGTCGTTTTTGTGGTTGTAAGGATCGTAATGACACAAAGGATGAACATAATGTCGATTATGAACCACAAACAGATTTTTAATAATCTGTGAATACTTATATTATAAACAAACTAAAATTCAATTTTATTCTATTTTGTTAGAAATTTGTTAAAATCTCTTATTATAGCTAAAAATCGTCGTATTTTCATATAAAAAAATATAAATATAAATATAAATATAAATGCTATGTAAAAATAGTAAATTATAGGGTTTTAATTAACGGTAATATTTGTATATATAATTATTCTAATGCTTCCTTTGCTTCCCTTGCTTTAGATAAAATATCTTCTGCGTTTTCTAGTTCTCTTTTAAGTCGTTCAACACGCTCTTCTGCTTTTTTAAAAATCCATGCTCGATGGTTCCTTTCTACAGTGTCTTCATCAGGTTCTTTATCTTCTTTTTCTTTTTTTCTATATTGAAGTTGTTTTAAATATTCATAATATTGTTTATAAGATACAACTTTTGCTGCTTCAGTAACAGCACAACATACCATATTAGTGGCTATATATTCGAAACACCCATTAACCCATTTTTTTTTATCTTGTGGTTTTCTAGGAATTCCTAAGCCAGATTCTTTTCTTTCTTTGTAGAACTCAACGGGGGTTTTTCCCCTAGGTAACGGCATCGTCGTCAAAATAATTTTAGTAGTTTAGTTATAAAAATTCAATTTTATTCATTTTTTTAAAATTACTAAAATAAAAAACTAAAAACCATTAAAAAAAGTTTGAACCTAATTAATAATATTATTATTAATTAAGTTTTTAAACAATTTCTTGTTTTATTATTATATAAATTTATAAATTAAATTTCAATTTTTTTATTATTTTTTAAAATAGTATGTTTTACTAATGTTTTTGAGCATAAAAAAATTATTATTTTTATGTATTTGTTTAAATTTTAATATATATATATATTAAAATTTAAACCACTCATATTTATCTTTATATATACATTTTGTTGTTATTGTATGTTTTTCAATTATTATTTTTTGCATGTTATATTTATATAATTTTATACATTTAGTACAATAACACGGCTTTATATATAATCTAGTTTTATTCAACTTAGATAATATATTTATAATACCAATATACTCATTACATCCAATAACAGATAATTCTTCTAAATTAGATAGACTATCGATATATATTATATGATCATTGTACGATAAATCTAGAATTTTAATCCTACAATCTTCTCTAGAAAATATTGATGTATCCCTTACTTTATAATTTTTTGATATATTAAGTTTTTCAACATTTAGCAATTTAGGTATCATATGTTGTTTAATATTACAATCTGTTAAATTCAATACCTTATTCAACATAGTATTATTAATATTACTGACGCGTACACCACTTAAATTTATATATTTTATATTTTCTAAACCGTCTAAATTAAATATAAATTTGCCGAACTTATTTATAGTTAAATATTCTAAATTACTATATCTAAAAACAGATAAATCTAAAAAACTAGTATCTAACGTTATATTTAATGTAAATTTTTTTAATTTTTTATTTTTAGCTAGAGATAACAGAGTTTCTTGATTTATATAAATTTGTGATAATATTACCTCTTCATTATTGTTAAAACAGGTTAAATTAGTAAACATTTCTGTCATACAATTACTTATATTTAATTTTTTAATGTTTGATAATTTGAATTTAAATTCATCTGTTATTTCATCAAACATTAAATTAATTAAATGTAAACTAGTTAAATTATCAAAATTACTTGTATTTTTTAATTTAATATGCGATAATATTAAATTTGTAACATTAGGACATTTAGTTGAATTATATTCAACTAAAATTCTATCTTCTGTGTTAATATATTCTAAAAGTTCTAATGATTTAATTGTTTTAGGTAGATTATCTTCTATAAATGTCATACGTTCTTGATTCATATATATAACTATTGATAATGAGAAAATATTACTACATTTACTAATATAATTTAAAAATATGTTTTTAATACCTAATATATTGTAATGAAACAAACTAATTATAAATTTTATTGGTAAATTATTCCAAATTTTAACATTTTTAAAATTACGAATACCCCTATTGCATACGGGGGCAAAATTGACATAATCTTTATATTCTTGAAAATGGGTAATTGATTTTTTAGGACAGCTAAATTTATAATTTGCACAAGTGTGAGCGATTTCATATAATTTTCTACATACTTGAGACACATTAAATATATTTTCTATTGGTAAGTATTCAAAAATTTTATTCCATAATTCATCCGGCAATACTTGTATTGGAGCTTCTTCCATCTGTAATCAATATGTGATTTTTTTCTTATATAAAAAATATTTAAATATATAATTTCAATTTTAATTATGTATATTTGGTCTAAAAAAATTGAATTTATTATTTAAAATATGTAAATTAAAACCCACTAATACAAAGATGGCTAGTTCAAATGAGGCATTTATAAAAGCTATTGAATGTAGGTTTTATAAATCTGAAAATCCATTATTTGATATTCAAAAGGAAAAATTATTAAGTGATATGGTGCAAGCAATTAATACTAATTTATTTGATATGGCAGGGAAATCATATGAAGATATTCATAAATTTATCATAGACCATTTATTGAAATATCCTTTATATTTGTTTGGGTTGGGAGAAATATATGAAATACCAACAAGAGAATTATGTATTTATATAATTAAATGTTTAAAACAAGCTGAAGCAGATACTATATACATATATTTCTGTAGGAGTGGTATTTTAGAACTAGCATTAAAAAAAGTGTTAAAAGAAGAATTTAGTGACCTAAAAATTACAATTAAGTCATTTGATAAAAAACCCATAAGTAATTATTGCGAAGTTTATGAAAAAAATGAAAATGAACTTATTGACGAAGATGATAAAGATAAAAGAATACTATCAGTTTATAGTTTTCCACCTCTTTCTAAATTCAGAAATATTATAAAGGGAATAAGAACAAATAAACAGAATTTTTCAGGAATATTATTTCTAGGTGATATTGTAAGAGGAATGTGTCTTCCTAGAAATTCTAATCCTCTTTTGTCACTTATAAATATGAAATTAATAAGTTTCGGATCTGAACCTACAATAAGTTTTAATCAAATATATGACCCAAATATAAATGAAAAGGTAAACAATATATTAAAATTACCATTTCAATATCATAATAGTCAACAGCTATTATATGTAAATAAAGATATGCCATTTAATGAAAAACCTAAATTAAATATTGTAAGTTGGTGTAATTTGAAAAGTATTACAAATCTAGATTTAAACCAAATAATAATGTTTATGATGCTAGAACATATTTATTTAATGTTGAATTATGGTATTTTATGGGATTTAAATCTAGACGCTATACCAAGACTACTCGATATAGTATCTTCCAAATTATATTATCCAGAAGCTTCATTTAAAGGTTGTATTGGAGGAAAACAATTAAATGAAGAAGTATATGACCTATATTTTAAAACAATAGATAGTTGTGGTGTTAGACATCATATACATAGAATTAAATATATTAAAGAAGGTAAAGCACCTATATTTAACAAATATATTGATATATTACCACTAATGAATATGAGAATAAATCTTCTATACAGACAGAGAATATTATGTGAAATATGTTGTATTGATAATTTTTATGATGAATTTAGGTTAAAATATTGTGCGGTTTGTTGTAAACTCAGCAAAATAAGATGCAAAGCATGTAAAATAATGACATACTGTTCTAAAAAATGTAAGGAAATTGATTATAAGTTATTAAATCACAAAGAAGAATGTCATATATTTAATATAATTGATACTAAACGGGAAAATTTAGTTAAATCTGAAAATGATGGAAAATTATTAGAAAAATAACTATTTACATAATGAATAAATTATAGGGAATAATATATCTAAATCACTTTTTAATAAATTATTATTTTTTGTTTGTTTATCGTTATCTTTGTCATTTATTTCTTCACCTTCAATCAGTGTGTTTTCTATTTCTATTTTCTCATAATATTTAATTCTGTTTTTTAACTCTTGTAGTTGTGCTTCCAATAACTCAAAAGTTGCGTCTAGTTGTTGTATTTTATGTAATTCTTTTGTATAAATATTTTTAGTTAATGTACTATTATTATTACCATCTTTATTATTATTTATTTTATTCATAAGTTGTGTTGTCATTCTTCTTATTTTATTGGCTTTATTTATATAAAAATATTTTACCTTATTTATTTCATTTTGTGTTTTTTCTACCATTTGTAAATTTTAAAACTTATATTTATAAATATAATTATTATTTTTTTTAAATAATAATAGCGCAAATAGAAAAATAATCTTTATATATTATATATTATAATACTAGGTTTATAAAATGAAAAAAAAATCGAGAAGAAATAGTTCTAGAAAATTTATATATGAATTTGATATTTCTCATAAATCATTAAAAACGAAATCTGATAAAAAAAAACATTCTGTTAAAATATTTAATGAATTTCTTTCTTTATATAAAAAAGTAAATTTAAAAAAAGACAAATATTATCAACCAATAACACCTACATCATATATATTAAAAGAATCTACAGACAAAAAACATTTTTTTTATAACATAGTAACAAATCCACAAATTAATCATCCATTTTCATTGTTTGGTACATATAACGATTCAATTATTTATATAATGATACCAATGGGTAATTCAATTGGTCAATTTGATATTAGCAAAATTAAAAAAGAAATATCAACCCTATCACCTATTAAAAAACTAGGGTTATATCATTTATTAAAATTAACTATTAAATTAAGAGAAACTAATTTTGTAAAATATACTAAAAAAGATATATATAATTGTATAAATATTTCAGAATGTGATAGGGAAGTAAGAAGTTTAAAATCTAAAAAACTGTTAACACAAGACTTATATAATAAAATACAAACAAAATATGCTACACTAGTTCAAAAATCTATTAAAACTTATTTTAATCTACTTAAACAAGGAAAGTATGTAATCGCTAAAGATTATATTATAAACGATAATATTAATATATCAAAAAAATCTAAAAAATCAAAATCTATTAGAAATAAATCTAAGAACATTAAAAAAAATATATGTTTAAAAAATTTATTATATAATTCAAAAGATATAATAGGTCATTTAGTAATATTTATTGAAGTTTATAAATGTATTGATATAATTAATTCTACTATTTAATCTGAATCTGAATCTGAATCTGAATCTGAATCTGAATCTGAATCTGAATCTGAATCTACATTAGATGTTTCTTGAACAACAGGGTTACCTCCATCATTATCTGAATCTAACTTTTCATCTATTACTACATTAGATGATTGTTGTGCTTCAGCTGGTTCCCCTTCATCTGAATCTTCATCTGAATCTTCATCTGAATTTACTTCTTCATTATCATTTAATGGTTCTTCTGCAGGTCCTGCTTCATCATTAATAGTATTTACTGAATTATTTTTAAGTTCCTCTTGTTTCTTTAATTCAATCTGTATTTTTTCATATTCAATAAGTTTTAATTTATATTCTTCTTTAGATTTTGCTGCCAATGTAGAATATTTATCTTTAACTTTTTGTGAAACACCCTTCCATTTTTGACTAATTAATGTCATAATTTCTTTTGGTTGTTTATTTTTGAAAGAACTATCCTCTTTATATTTTTTACGAATATCCATTCCAAATAATATATAATTACTTAAAGGTCCTTTTGGTTTTTCTTCTGGTTTTTGTTCTTCATATGCTTTATTGTATTTTTCCTTCATTTTGAGAGCTTTCTTTTCAAATTGTTTCTTTTCTTTAGAAGGGAGAGAACTCCATTTTTTACGATGATAAACATTTTTATCAAAATTTCCATGGTTATTAAAATAATTCTCATTGTTCTTATCTTCTTCTGTAATACCTTCATAACACTGTTTTCTATACAGTTCTTTAGATTTAGTTTTTTCTAATACAGTACCATTTTTATCTACTGGAACAATTTTTTTCTGTTTTTTAACTTCTTTTTTATTTTCCTTTTTTGTTTTAAGTTTAATTTCTGATTCAAAATCTATAAGTGTCTTTTCAGAATTAAATCTTGAAAATAATTCCTGTCTTTTTCTTTGTATTTTATCTTCAAGTGTTTCTTCTTTTTTCATATCATCGTCATCATTTGACATATCAAATATTTCCAATAGAGAATCTATAAAATCAATAAATAATTTTCCCTGTGGAACTTTTTTAATTGGATGTGTAAAAACATTATATAATTTTAAACTAATATTTTTTTTATCTTCATCAGAAATCATATTTTGTTTAAATTCAAGTTTTTCTTTAAATTCTTCTTTTACTTTTTTAACTTTTTTAACTTTTTTAACTTTTTTAACTTTTTTAACTTTTTTAATTTGACTTTCTCCAGTATTCATTATATAGTATAATTAATATGTTTTTAAGTTATTTATTTATTATATGTTTTTAATGTTTTTTTAAAATCAATTTTATTTTTTCAATTTTTTATGTTCGTTTATTTTGACGTTTCGATATATAATAATATTACAATTAATTAAATTAATTTATAATTTAAGTACTTTATAGCTGTATATTTATATATAATTAATTATAATTTGTGGATTGAAAAAAAGAGAATATAGTTTAAAAGGTTTATAATATAAAAATATAAAATGTCAAGTAAAGAAAAAAACCCTGCAAAGAAAAAAGAAGGTAAAAAACAAGTGTCTAAAAAAGAAAAATCTATTAAAGAGGACATTAATAATGAAGAAAAAGATTCTTTTGATGAAATTGAAAAATTTGAAGATTTAGATATTGATGAAAACATTATTAGGGGTGTATTTTCATATGGTTTTGAGAAACCTAGTCCTATTCAAAAAAAAGCAATTCGTCCAGTATTAAGTGGTCGTGATGTAATAGCACAAGCACAGTCAGGAACAGGTAAAACTGCTACATTTACATTAGGTGTTTTAGGTCGTATTAATGTTGCTGAAAATAAAACACAAGCATTGATTTTAGCACATACTCGTGAATTAGCACTTCAAATTAATAATGTTTTCCGTCAGATAGGAAATTATATGGATGTTGTATTTAATCTTTCTATTAAAGGTATTTCCACGAGTGAAAATATTGAAGCTCTTTCAAAAAAACCTAGAAAACCCCATATTGTTATTGGAACACCAGGACGTGTATTGGATATGATTAATAAAAGAGCATTGCAAATTGATACACTTAAAATGCTAGTTATCGATGAGGCTGATGAAATGCTTTCTGAAGGTTTTATAGATCAAATTTATAATATTATGAGAACAATGCCTAAAAAGATGCAAGTTTGTCTTTTTAGTGCTACAATGCCTGTGAATTTCTTTGATGTAACCGCTAAATTTATGAATGACCCGATTAAAATATTAGTTAAAGCAGACCAACTCACATTAGAAGGTATTAAACAATTTTATATTGACGTTCAGAAGAATAGTTATAAATTTGAAACATTATGTGATTTATACAGTCTATTGACTATCAATCAAAGTATTATTTATTGTAATAATAAGAAGGTTGTTGATGATTTAACATACCGTATGAAAGAGGCAAATTTCAGTGTTTCATATATTCATGGAGGAATTACACCAGATGAAAGAGAAGAGACTATGGCCGCTTTTAGAAGTGGTGCTACTCGCGTATTAATTTCAACAGATTTATTAGCTCGTGGTATTGATGTTCAACAAGTATCTATTGTTATTAATTATGATGTACCTAATAATGTAGAAAACTATTTACATCGTATTGGTAGAAGTGGTCGATTTGGTCGTAAAGGCGTTGGTATTAACTTTGCGACACATTATGATGTTGAAAAAATTAAAAATATTGAACAATATTATGAAACACAAATTGAAGAAATGCCTGAAGATTTAAGTAGTATTTTATAATAATTGTATTATTTGATTTGGATTTTTTTTGGTTTGGTTTTTTTATTATTTATTTGTGCGTTTTTTTGATTTGCGTATAGTTGATTTGCGTTTGTTTTTTCTTTTTGTTTTTTTTCGTTGTTTAGATTTCTTATATATTTCTCCTTTACTCATATTCTTTTCTTTTTTATCAAATTGTGTTTTATAGAATTTATTTATCATTTTAGTTGTTTCCTTTATTGATTTATTTCTTGATATCATTTTTACTAGATTATTTTTTACTTTACTAGATTAATTTTTTAATTATTTTTTTTATTTAATATAATATTATATAATTTTTCAACAATAAAAATCTAATTATATAATATAATTATAAAAATATAAATAAATATGGCTTTAAGTAAAAAACGAAAAAGTTCTAGAGTTAAAAGAAAGAGTTCTAGTGTTAAAAGAAAAAGGAGTCGTGTTATGAAGGGTGGCGGTGTAAATGTTATAATAAATATTGATAATATAACAGTAACTACTTTAAACCAAGAAGATAATTTTGTTTATAAATAATAGACAATTTAAAGGTGATATTAAGGATATATTAACTCCAGTATTAAAGACAGCAAATAAATATATAATAAATGATGAGTATATAAAGGAACAATTAAAATATAAGATGGGTAATAAACCATTTCAAATTTCTGAAACTAATATTGGAGATACTACTGGTAATTTATTTTTTACTTTATCAATAAATCCCTCATCATAATAGGTTTAAAAATAATATTTTTGACTAGTGGGTTTTGTTTTAAAGTGATTGTTTCTTTGTCTTGTGCTAATGCGGTTATTAATATTATTCTGTTTTTGTATTTTTTTACTAGATTGCTTTTTTTATGAATAAGTTGTAATAATTCAAATCCGGAAACGTGAGGCATTTTTAAATCCATATAAATATTTTTATATCCCTCTCTAGACCCTTCAAGTTTATTCATAACCATTCTAGCATCATTTATTATTGAAATTTTATATGTTTTTCCTTGGTTCCTATATTTGTTTTCTAACATTAACTTTAATAACTCTGAATTAATTACATTGTCTTCAATAATTAATATTTCTTTACTATTATTTATATCCATATTAGAAGTAGATTTTAATGAATGTATATTGTCTTGTTGTTGTTGTTGCCTTTCTAGTTTTTCCAATTTTTTAGATGGTAATGAAGGTAAAGTTCTATGAAATGGTAATTTAGGAAGAATGCGTTTTTTAGGTATAGTATTATCGTTAATATAAAACTGGATTGCGGTGCCTGAATTATAAGGACTATTTATAAATGATATATCACCTCCCAATTGTTTTGAAAGTAATTTAGAATTAGAAAGACCCAGACCCAATCCCTCTTGTGTTGTCATCCATTGTTCATTTACTTGATAAAATGGAAGCCATACTTTATCACGCAATGATTCATCTATACCACCACCGGTATCTATAATTGTAAAAATTATAGTGTGTTTATTATTTTTATGTGTTTTGTCTTTATGTTTCTCTCTTTTAATATCTAATATAATTTTCTCATTTTTTGAAAACTTAATACTATTTGACATTAAATAACGCAATATTTGTTTAAGTCTTTTATAATCTGTATTAATACTAGACTTATAATTAATATCATATTTATAATTTATATTGTTTTTTTTAATATCACTCTCAAAGAATCCATTTACTTCATCTAGTAATGTTTGTAAACTAAAATCTGTATATTCTAATTCCATACTATCACCCTTTAATAAATAAAAATCCATAATATCATTAATGTAAAGATTCAATTCTAAACATGAATTAAGTAAATGTTTTAATATTCGCTTGTTTGCTGCGTTGGTTGTGTTTATTTGTAAAACACTAACACCAGATGTTATAGTATTCATTGGTGTTCGCAATTGATGATTGAGAGAAGATAATACATTTTCATTTTCAGTTTGTATAAAACCTAGATGACACACATTTTTACAATCTCTAACCATATTCATTATTTTTTTAACTAAAACTATATATTCTTTTATTTGCGTGTTAAGTTGTGTATTTGTATTATGGTCAATATCTTTTTGTGAATGTAATTCTGTATTTAATTTTGTATTTAATTCTGAATGAAGTTGTGTTGTTAATTGTTTGGATTGTGTACTTTGGGTGTTTTGAGTTGGTGATATTTCTAATATTAAATTAGAATTACTATCTTTACTAGATTGTATTATTTTAATATTATTAGAGTATTCATTTATATTTATACTATTTATAATGTCTTTTTTTATATCTTTTGAAGAAGGAATAATTAACAACACATTATCTACTTTATAATATTCTTGTTGTTCTTTTAAAAAGGTAAGAGTGTCTTGTGTTATATTGTCTTCATCCATATTTAAAATTATAGAAAATTGTAATTAAAATATGGATAATATATAAGTGTAAAAGATAAATATTTAATTATCATAGGTTTTTAAATAAATTTAATATAGTAACACAAAACATATAATGGGTAAATTATATTTAGATAATAATAATCCAAAATCAGCATATGATATATTTAAACACGAATTTAATACNGGTGATTTAATACTATTTTCAGGTAAACATAGTATTATATCTACTACTATCCGTCTTTGGACTAAAAGTCATTACACTCATATAGGTATGGTAATAGTTAACCCCATATTAGAAGAACCAGATGGTTCTCAAAAAGAATTGAGAGGTATTTATTTAATTGAATCTGGTGGCGAACCTATACAAGATGCTGATGATAAAGTATATAAATTTGGTGTTCAGATAGTACCACTTGAAGAAGTAGTAGAAACATATGATGGTTCTATATTTTGGAGAAAACTCAATATTTCAGCAACAACATTAACATATAATGAAATACGCATACATTTATCAAAAATATACAAATATATAAAAAATAAAAAATATGATTTAGATTTAATAGATTTACTCACTATTGATTTAAATATAGATATTGAAGAGCAAGTATCAACGTGTATCTTTTTTAATTGGTTTAGACACGATACACAAAAACAGGATAAATTTGTATGTAGTGCGTTAGTCGCATTTTTATATACAAAACTTAATTTCCTTCCTAGTATAACACAATGGACTGAAGTAGGGCCAAAATATTTTTCAGATGAAAATCTAGATCTAAAATTTGAAAATGATGTTTTTCTTGAAGACCAACAAAAAATAAAATAAAAAAAAGGTGGAGAATGCCTCTCTCCGAGTTTGAAGTATGTATCGGTTATACCATACACACTTACCGTCCCGCTGGTGTGGGTTTTTTATTAGAGTTCTATTTTATTATTATCGAACTGTTTTAGTAGAATCATTTTGATTTCATACTAATGTATTTAAGTATTTTAAATTTAAATTTTATTCGTTTTTGTCAATTTTGTGCTGTGTTGTGCTGTTTTTCTATATAAAAAAATAAGGATTATATTAAATATAAAAAATTACATTATTTTTTTTATTTTTTAAATTAAACTATTTTCAATAAGTTAATATTAAAAATGTTGTTTGAATTATTATGTAACAAAATTATAAGTTTATTTCTAGTTATTGGTATACCATTAATTTATAATTATAAACATAACTTATTTAATTGTAAGCCAAAACAATATAAAAAAATAAAACCCCATAAAGTATATACAAATAGAATAGATATAGATAAAGATAGATATAGTTATAGAAAAATTCCTAAAGATATAGATGTTATTGTAATTGGTAGTGGAATAGGAAGTTTATCGTGCGCAGCATATTTATCAAGAGTTGGAAAAAAAGTATTAGTATTAGAACAACATTATGTTGCGGGTGGTTGTATGCATTCTTTTGAAGAAAAAGGTATAGAACACGAAACGGGTATACATTATGTTGGTAATATAGAAAAAAGGGGTTTTATATTAGATTTAATATGCGATACTCCAATCGAATGGTGTAAAATGGGAGATAAAACGAATGGTGTATATGATGAAATATATTTAAAAGATAAAAGATATTTATTTAGAGCTGGAGAAGAGAATTTTATACAGGATTTAGTTGCAAAATTTCCAGATGAAGAAACTAATATTAAGAATTATATAAATCTAGTTAAAAAAATAGCGTCTAATAATTTATTTATTAGATTAAAAGTTGTCAAGTCAGTGTTTATACAAAATATTATTAAATTATATTTTAAATATTGGAATACTGATTATTATAAATATGTTAATATGAGTGCATATGAAGGTATTAGTTTATTTACGAATAACGAAGAATTAAGAGCAGTTTTAGCGTCACAGTTTGGCGATTATGGTATTACTCCTAAAAAAGCAACATTTTACATACATTCTATAATTGTTAATCATTATTTAGAAGGAGGGTATTTTCCAAAAGGAGGTTCTAGTGTAATAGCAAAAAAAATAATTCCTGTAATTGAAAAAAGTGGAGGAAGGGTATTAACTGGAAAAGGTGTAAGTGAAATTATAAGAGATGAAAATGGAGTTATGGGTGTTAAAATGGATAATGGTGATAATATATATGCGGACAAAGTTGTAAGTGGTGTTGGTTTAAATACAACATTTTACAAATTATTAAATGATAATTATGATAAAAATATAATAGATAAATTTAGAAATATATATGATAATATAGGGCATTCTACAAGTTTTATATATTGTTTTGTAAATTTAAAAGGGAGTCCTGATGAATTAGAATTACGAGATTCAAATTTATGGATATATCAAGATACAGATTATGATACATTATTTGAAACGTTTGAAAAAGATATATTAAATAATCCAATGCCATTATTTATTGCTTGTTCTTGTGCGAAAGATAGTGATTGGTCTAATAGATATCCAAATGAAAGTAATGCTATTCTTTTATGTATGGCAAAAAAAGAATGGTTTGAAGAATGGGAAAATGAAAAATGTATGAAGAGAAATATAGAATATAAAGAACTAAAAAATAAAATGGGTCTAAGAATGATTGAAGAAGGTTTATATAAATATTATCCAAAAACAATAGGAAAAGTATCGCATTTCGAAGTCGGAACACCATTAACTACACAGCATTATTTAGCATCTTTAAATGGAGAGGGTTATGGATTAAATTCAAACAAATATCGATTTTCAGAATGTTATGATTTAAAACCAGATACTGGTATTAATAATTTATATATAACCGGTCAAGATATATGTTCTATGGGATTTACTGGTTCATTAATGGGTGGTATATTGACTGCTCATTCTATACTAGGATATGGAACTGTATTAGATATATTAACAAATAGAAATTTAATGAATGATCTTATTTATTTAGATAGAAATAAATAAAACAAAATAAAAAAAAGTTTTATTTTGCTGACGTCGTGTCGCAAAAACTTTATTTTTGGTTTATTCTGTTTCTGAGAAAGAATAAAGGAAACTTCCTCACAATTATTATGGTTTATCCATAATTTAAGTCTAGTCTCCTACCGCGAGACTAGTTTGCGGGCGATACCTTACGGAGGAATCACTTTCCGTGAGAGCTACCAAATCTCAATTTTTGTCTTGCGACTGGATTAAACCGTATTTTTTTATTGTTTATTGATTTTATACATAAGATAATTACCATTTTAGTAATTTTTATACTTTTAACTAATTGAAATCATATAATGTTTTATAATTTAAATTATAAATAAATGATTTATGGGGAACATTATATTTTTTACACCATTGAATAGCAATTTTAATTTGTTCTTTACATGTTTCTTTATACCATTTTGTATTTGGTGGATATTTTATAATATCTATTGTTTTATTAATATTATTAATTTGAATATTTTGAAAATCCATATTTATTTTATTAATTTGTTTTTTAAAATCAGTAAATTGTAATTTTATATTAGTATGTAAATTATCTATATTAATAATACTTTCTATATTTATATTTTTATATTCTCCATTTCTTTTGAAATTATATCTATCATGTTTTTCTATTTCTTTGTTTAATTTATTTTTTGAATCAAAATCATTCCAAATGTCAAGTACTTGTATTAATTCATATAGATATAATGTACTTATACCTTTAAATCCTTTACAAATAATATATCTTTCTGAATTTGCTAAACGGCTTGTAAATGGTTTATGAATATATACTTTATCATAAAATAAATACAATAAAAATATTAACTCTTGTGTTAAATCAGTGAATGTATCAAATAATTTACAAATGAATGTACCTCCCTTTTTTAACATTTCTAAACCCATAAGAATTTGTGAATAAATTAGTTTTTGAGCGTATTGTTCTTGTAAATTAAAATCAACTGAAAAATCAAAACCACCATCTCCAGTAATAATATCCATCGTATTGCGACCTAATCTATTCATTACATAATAATGATTATATATATTATATAAATCTCCCATATTATCAACACCTGTGATTATATTTAAATTAGTGTGTTTATTTATAAAATAATTACTTTTATGCCAACCTGGAATATTATTATTTACAGATTTTAATGTCATACCATAATAAATATCATTTTTGTTTTTTCTATAATTAATAAAAGCCTCCATAAATCCACCGGGTCCCTCCGCTAAATGAAGTGTTTTCATATTTAAATTGTTTTTAGATGAATTAATATCACTTAAAAATTCGTGTATCATTTCTATCATTTTAAAATAACTCCTACTTAAAGGATCATATAACGATATACTATTTTTCTTATTATAACGATTTGTTATATATATTAATTCAAAAGGATTAGTTATTTTTTTTACACAATCCCACTCTCTTTTATTATAAAATATATCAATTTGATTTTTAGCATTTATTAATCTTTTATTATTTATGTTATTATTATCGTGACTATTTATTGTTTTATTATTTAATTTTTTATATTGCGATTTAGATATTTTTGATTTATTATTTTTATAAGTTTTGACTCTATTTTTTTTACTAAAATTTAAACTATTATCCCATTTTCTTTTACTATTCCAATTTATTTGATTTATTACTATAACGGAGTTTGTTTTAACTAGAATATTAGGATAAAAACTATTAATTTTATTATTATTTAATTCATTTTTTAATTCATAAACATGTATTTTATTCATATTTAACGTTAACCATATCTATATATATAAATTGTCTTCTTCTTATATTAATACACAAAAACTTTTTTAATATCTCAAAGTTAAAAGTTAAAACACGAAAGTTAAAAATGAACATAAAAACAATTTATATAGATAAAATTTTTTTAATATTTCTTTTAAATATATTATAACCTTCATATTCATTATCTAAAGATGTATCTCCTAAAATATCGCTAAAATAATATTCCATATATTGAGCTGTTATTTCATTAGGATGATAGTGATTATTTGTTATGCCAAAATAATCCATAAATAAATCACTAGATGATAATGAAATGTCCGAATTATTATTCATATTATTTGACGCATAATTAAAAATATTATTATCTGTTTTATTTAATTCTTTTAATAAATAAGATACTGATATTAATGACTGTGGTTTTTTTGAATCAAAAAGAGCTCCTATTAAATAATATTTATTATTTATATTCCAAATCCAATCTAGCTTTCTTCCATCTGGATTAAGTCTATTCATATAAATATATTCTTTAATATTATGAATATATTTAGCATTCATAAATCCCCATTTATTATAAAGTTCTTCATATTTTTCCATTTGTTGACGTTGATGAATATGTATTAATTCGTGTATAAATGTCATACATTCATTTAATAAAACAGACGAAACTAAATCTTTTTTATGTTTTGCTACTATATCATTAAACCAATTAGATGTAAATATTATCACATTATTGTGAGTATGTGGCATATTATATTCAAGCCAATTAGCACTTTTAGCAATAATTATTTTGTTTTTATTTTTATTTTCATCATCAAGAATATAATATTTAACAAAATTGTAGATAATTGTATTATTTTTAAGTTTCTCAAGTGATTTTTCAATTAACCACAAAAAAGCCTCTTTTTCATTATCTGTAATATCAACTAGACTATTATTAATATATTTTATTTTTGCATCATTTATATTTTCAAAATTTCTAGCATATAAATTAATTTTATTCATACTATTTAAATAAGAAGAATTAGTAAACAATATTTTACTATATGTACTATCGGCAAAGTTAATTTGTTTAATTTTCAAATATGTTGTATGGTTTTTTAGGTTTTCCTTTAGATATTTTTGTTCTTTTGAAAATAGTTTAATTTCATTCTCCAGTATTTCTTCTTGGAGGTTTTCATAATTTTTATAGTTTTCTGTTAATCTATTAAATTTATTATATTTAGGTCTAATCTTAATTATTTCTATTAATAAAATTAATATTACTATTAATAGTAGTGATTTTTTAATAAACTTTTTATTAAATGTCAACATTATTTTTATTATAAAATATTAATATATAAATATATAAAAAATGATATATAAAAAATTATATTTCAACAATATTATTTAAAATATCTAAATACCGTAAATAAAGTTCTGGTATATTTACATCTTCTATTAAATCATTATTATTATTATTATCTGTATTAGTAGTATGATTGTCATTAATTTTATAATCATATCCATTTAATTTTTGTTTTAAATATAAATCGAGTTTTGTTTCCAAAATTTGTATTTGTTTTAATGTTTTTGGTTCTTTCCTAAATATTAACCATTTTTTTAATATTTTATATTCCATCGATTCATATTTATCATTTTCAAAATTAAGTTTTGTTTCTTTAACTAAATAAAGATTCCCATTAATATTAAAATCCATTATTTTTATTTTATTTTTATAAATTAGATTTATTTTTATATAATGTTAATATATAGATATAGTATTATATTGTTTATAATATTATTTATAGTTTATAGTTTATATTAATAAATAGATTAATAAATTAAAAAATGGAGTATGGAATGATTCTATTTAAAGGTATTTTAAATACTTTAGTACGTCTTGTACCTGTAGCTCTATATATGGGTAGTATTATGTCTAATTTATTATTTGATAACAAAAAAGCCAATGTATTATTATTTGGATTTTTATTAGTTGAAGGAATTAGTTATGCGTATAAACTCATAACAAATGCTGTTGACACTCCCCAATGTTCTCTTGTTAAATCTGATATGAATTTTTTAACATTGCCTGCACCCATACCAACCAGTGTAGGTTTTTTAGTTTCTTTTTTGATAGCAGATATGTATCATAAAGAAAACGTTAAACCTACTAAATTATATATTTTATTATTATTATTTATTATAACAATGTGGTCTCGTGTTAATGTTGGTTGTCATTCAGTTGTTGATTCAGCAATGGGTGGTGTTGTAGGTCTCATAATGGGGTTTGGATACTATAATTTTATAAAAGATTATTATAACGGACTTGATTATGAAAATTTGAAACCAGACAATATGTCAGATAGAGATGCCAAAATATTTAAATTAATTGATTTATCATAAAAAAATAAAATTTTATTTATAATTTATTTTACTATTTTATTATTTTAATATTTTAATATTTTATTATTTTATTATTCAAATATTATAATCGTTCTTCAATATAACTCAACGCGAACTCTGGTGTAGGACGTTCATCTGGGTCCCAATTTAAAAATTTTAATATTAATTCTAAACCAAAAGGCATTTTAGAAAACAGTTCTATTAAGTCTTGATTTGGTTCTTTAAACTGTTTATATTTTTTAGAATTAATATATACACTCTCCTCACAATAATCTAAATCATATTTTTTAAAATAACTATATGAAGGACATCCTAATAAAGAAATTTGTTTATTAACTAAATCTTCATTACTTTTGTCTAAATCACTATCATTTGTATCACAATCAAATAATATAGAACCACTATGTAATTCAAACATAACGCATGCAATAGACCATAAATCCATATATTTTAAATGTGGTATATCTAATTGAAAGATAATTTCAGGTGCTCTATAAAATTTTGTTGTTACGTGATAATTAAAACTTTCTTTATCTTGAGTTTTTAAATATAATGGAGTACTAAAATCACCCAATACAACTTTTTGAATAGTTCCGTCCATATTTACATTTAAAAATATATTTTCTGGTTTAATGTCTGTTGAAGAAATACCAGATTTAATCATAAAACAAGACGCATTTAACAAAGCAACAAATACTATCATAAAATTATCGTATGAAATGATTGAATCTTGTAGGTAGGTTTCCATATAACTAAGAAGATTACAATCATAAAATGGAGTCACAATAGCAATGTGATTATTTGTAATTTTAAAATATGCAACAATATCTACTATAAAAGGGCAATCTTTAAGAGCCCTTAAAGAATTTATTTCTTTAAAAGCCGCTTTTTTATATCCCCATCCTAATTTAAATATTTTAATTGCGAGAGCTTTAGTATTATCTCTAGGATTTAGTTTATCAATTAATTTATAAACAGTTGAATAAGCACCTTTTCCAATTTTATAACCATTTTGAACTATGTTTCCATTAATATTTAATACAATAGGTTTATGAATAATCATACAGCTATTTTGACCAGTCATAAAATCTTCTTTAAAATTACCAATATCTTTATCAGTTATAATATCTAAATTACAAAATTTTCTTTTTTTAAATGATGGTAAAGACATTTTTCAAACAATATAGATAAATCTATCTTAGATTTTAAAAATTAATCACAAAAAAATTAAAATTCAATTTTATTTAAAAATTATAATAATTATATATTGATTTGATTGATTTGATTGATTTAATTAACATTCAATCATATCTGAATAAACATCTTCTATTTTAAAGTAAAATAATCGTTTCTTTCTCATTATTTTGCGATTATTATTGATTTTTTCTTGATTTTTTGCTTTATCTTCTTCTGTTATTTTTCCTTTAATATCATCAAAATTATCTTTAAAAATCTTATTTATATATTTATAAGCGTCTCTTACTTGTTGAATACTTTTAGCACCTGTTATAATAACACTACCACTTTGAAATACAGAAATAGTAATTTGAGTACAAATTGATTTTTTACCCCTCTTAATACATTTAGGTTCACAATAACATTTACCGTGTGGTCTATTCTGTTTAATATTTTCAGCATTCCAAAAGAACTTATTCTTAACCCCTGGGTAATCATTTGGTTCATAAGAAGAAAACGCTTTGTATTTATTCTTAACAATTTTATATAATTTTGTATTATTTATTAAGAAATTTGTAGAGAAATCACTATTAATTAATTCAATCTTAGTATTACTTAATTTAAACTTATCAATATTATCTATAATATCATATTCATAATATTCATTAATATTATTCATTTCGCTTAATTGTTGTAAATCTTCATTATATTTTTTTTTAATCATATTTAATACTAAAATATCTGTTTCTCTAATTAATTTAATTTTATTATAGAGATTAGATAAATCTACAATATTTTCTGTAATTAATGATTTATTTGTATTTAATTCAAATAACATTGTATTAATTTTAGTTTCTTCTTCATCTATATTAATATTAGAATTCATAGCATTCATTTTAATATTATCTTTTTTTTCAGATAGTTCTGTATATTCTTTATTAATTTTATCTTTTATTTGATTTAACAATACTATTCTAGAATATAAAATTGTAATAAATTTCATAATAATAGTATCTGAAATCCAACCCGTCTTCTTCTTAAATTCTTCTTCTTCTTTTTTTCTACTAAATAAAGGAATTTTAATATTTTTTTCGATTTCTTCAATAATACTTAAATAATTATATCTATAATAAAACATTTTATCCGTTTTATTATTATATACTAGCGCATAATCATTTGTTTTATTTGATTTTAGTAATTTATCATTTACACTATCTAAATATGATGTATTTGTATATATTTTTATTTTAGATGTTTTGAGAATATTAATTATTTTTTTTGATATATATTTACCTTCATTTTCAGATAATACACCAGTCATTTGTAATTTAGAATTATTAAAAATTTTTACATTTGCCCTTTTAAATCCAAATGTTTCTAAAATAACACTCATTTGATTAAAAAATGGATTATTTTTATGTTTGATTAAATTCGCATAAATAATAGATGTTGGGAAATTTGTATAATAATCAATACTAGTTATACCACCTTCACTCGTTGTTAAAATGTTATCATTTTCCGAATATTTATTTATAAAACGACATAATATATCCAATGATATATTATTTTTAATATGATCTTTACTATGATCTTTACTATGATCTTTACTATGTGAATTAATATTTGAAACTAAAGTCATTGTAGAAATTTTTACTTCTGATGGTTCTCTGTATGTATAATCAGTATAATCAGTCATATCGTATAATGTATTTTTATTAAATTAAATATTATCAATAATCTTATAAATAACACTTTTAAATATATATGTGTCCCTTAAATGTAATAAGATTTATCTCTTATATTTATTAAATAAAACATATTATACTTTAAACTTTTTCAATTTTATTTATTATAAAAACTATTTAAGATTGTGTGTTTTATATTGATAAATATTATCTTATTATAAAAATTGATTATTTATTTAACTATAGATTTAGCAAATATTTAAGTATGGAACAAATTGAAGAACAAGAAAATAAGGGATATAATAAGGATACTAATATTATTAATGCGTTACTACATCTAGCTTTTATGAATGATATGGCTTCACAAATTAATAAATATAAACTAAATATTGTTAAAAATATTTATATAAAATACTTTTCTAAAAGTAAATTAACATACGAAGAATTTAAAAAAAGTATCTTCAAAAATAAACGACCGGATTTTATTAAAAAATAATAAAATTGATTTAAAAAATATTTTTAATACAATTTATTTATTTTATATTTTATTTTATCAATTTAACATTAATAAATATGAATATAACTGATTTTAATGGATGTATAATTTTTACACAATGGGGTGGTAGTAATGGTATAGAGACATTCATAAAAAATACTACTAATTGTAAACCATATAGCGGTGCTGGTATAAATTATAGGAGTGTTAACAAAACAACAATTTTAAAATCTGTTGATAATACATACTATTATGATGATAACTTAACTGATATTAATAATCCTAAATACACATTATTCGGTCACAATGGCGATCAAGACGAAAATGAAAAAAAATTTAACGAACCACTACTAAATAATAATAAAACTAAACACATATACTTATATAGAGTTATTAATATTAATAGAACCAAATATTATATTTGGTATGGTAAATATAATATCATTAAAAAAACCAAAAAACAACATATTGGTAAAGATTACAGAATGAGAAATATTGTTGTGTTAACTCTACAAAAAATCTAATAATATAATAAATATTTAAAATATAAAAATCTCATATAATAATAATATAACAATTGAAAATATCAATATTATGAATAATATATCTAGTAAAAGAGTAAAAAGAACTAATAAAATAAACAAAAGAAATAGTATGAAATATAAAAGACTTAATCAGTACTATAATAATACTATTCTTCTTATTATTATAATGATAATGATCTCTTTTTTTATTTTTATGTATTTATATAAAAAATATTGTTCAAGTAAAGAAGGATATGAATTGGATAAAGTAAATAGAGATTATGGATATAATAAAACTAATAAAAAACACAATAACAATAACAAAATTAATCTCAAAATAGTCCTAGAGTTAGTAAGGGCTAATAATTATGAAGATAGACAACACGGTCTTATGTTTAGAAAAGTACCTTTACACGAAAGACAACAAGAATATAATTATCATTCTCAAACACAAATCAACGATAAAAAAAAATTAAAAGAATATAATCACCTCATAAAATTTAAACAAGGTATGTTATTTGATTATGGTGAAAACAAAGTTATTTCAATGTGGATGAAAAACACGTTTATACCACTCGATATCATCTTTCTAGATAATGATTATAAAGTTATTCATTATCATAAAAATGCTACGCCTCACTCTTTAAAAGGATTATCATCTAAAAAAGAGGCGTATTATTCTATTGAATTAAATGCTGGTAGTATTGATGATTTAAATATTAGTGTTGGTGATAATATAAAAGAATGGATTAAAATAATAGATGAATTGGATTGATTGGATTATTCGACATGATATGGCGGATTTGGGTTATTTATGGCGATTTTGAAAAAAAACTGAAAAAATTGAAATTAAATATTATAATATATATTTATAAGTATTTACTAAACACTCACAATGTTATTTCTTTATCTATATCTATATGTTT
>JGI24005J15628_10000437_pt1 | contig 24092 bp, 19 predicted proteins | sample LinPmetageLP40_FD_15628 | JGI IMG/M metagenome (IMG submission 15628)
AGAAATCTTTACCACAACAATAGACTGCTGTTTCTTTCATCGTGGTAAAGATTCCTAACGGAATGACTTATAAGTGTGTAATGATAAACATACTGTCATTATACCCTACGCTGGTTTTTTTTAAAAACTCTGGTCTCGCAATGACATGGCTTATTAGAGTTTTCTTAGAGACACTAGGTATGAATTAAGACCTGACTTTTCGTATTATTTCTAAGGTTTTCTCAGTTAGGTCCTGAAGCTTGTCATAAGCTCCATCAGCAATAATTGTTTTGCTAATTAACTTAGACCCCATACCAACGCATGTTACTCCAGCATCAAACCAGTTTTTTAGGTTTTCCTCATCTGGTGACACTCCACCAGTAGGCATGATATTTGTCCAAGGACAGGGACCCTTCACACCCTTTACAAATTGTGCTCCGTAGATATCTCCTGGAAACAGTTTTACAAGCTCACAGCCTAGCTCCTCTGCACGAGCTATTTCAGTCAATGTTCCACAGCCTGGCGACCACATCACCTTTCGTCTATTACATACTCGTGCAATATCTTCTCTCAATATTGGTGTCACTACAAAATTGGCTCCCAATTGCATATACATTGAAGCAGACCCTGCATCTGTTACTGACCCAACTCCCATGATCATCTCAGGTAATTCCTGTTCTGCATATTTATATAATTCACGAAACACTTCATGGGCGTAATCTCCTCGGCTTGTGAATTCCAACAATCTAGCTCCCCCATCATAGCAAGCCTTCAATACTTTCTTTCCAACCTCTGGGTCGCCATGATAAAAGAGAGGCACTAGTCCAGTCTGTTGCATTGTATTGAATACTTCTATTCTGTTAAATCTTGCCATTCTTTTTTCTATTATGATCTTATTGATAAGTATTAACGCACAACACGTCCTGAAGCATCACCACCCATCAGCTTTTCAACCTCTGCGACAGTCACAAGATTTGCGTCACCTTTGATAGTATGTTTTAGACACGAGGCCGCTACTGCAAAATTGAGTGCATTCTGATCATCTTCTGGGTATTGCAGAAGACCATATATCAATCCACCCATGAAAGAGTCTCCTCCTCCTACTCGGTCAACTATATCCGTAATCTGATATTGCGTAGTTTCGTACATCTTCTTCCCATCAAATAATACGCCTGCCCATGTATTGTGTGAAGCAGAGATTGATCCTCTCAATGTTGTGATTACTTTCTTGGCTTTGGGAAATTTCTTCATCATTTGTTCGCACACAGATCGGAAAGTCTCTGCTTTCACTTCGTGTCCTTGTTTGGTAATGTCCAAACCTTCTGGCTTGATACCAAAGTGCATCTCTGCATCTTCTTCATTACCCAAAATCACATCACAATGTTCAGTAAGCTCTGTCATAATGGCTTCTCGATCACCACCATATTTCCAAAGTTTTGCTCGGTAGTTAAGATCCGTAGAGATTGTTATTCCCATTTCGCTCGCCACTTTCACTGCTTCCAAACAAGCATCTGCTGCTCCTTGAGATATCGCAGGGGTGATACCTGTCCAGTGAAACCACTCTACTCCCTCAAATACTAATTTCCAGTCTATCATACCTTTCTCGATCTCAGACATTGCCGAATGGGCACGGTCATAGACTACTTTGCTACCTCGGCTTACTGCACCTGTCTCCAAAAAGTATATCCCTAGCCTGTCTCCACCAGAGATAATATGTTTAGTTCCTACCCCTCGTTTNCTCATTTCCATTAAGGCGCACTCACCAATATCATTCTTTGGCAATCGCGTCACAAACTCAACAGGTACACCATAGTTAGCGAGAGAAACCGCTACGTTTGATTCTCCTCCACCATAAACCACATCAAAATTGTTCGCTTGTGAAAATCTTAAATATCCTGGAGGTGCCAGTCGTAGCATGATCTCTCCAAATGTTACTACTTTTTTCATGTTCATTACTGTTATTTAAACTAGTTGTATAAGTATGTAATTGTTAAAACCATTACATAACGTCTAATACTTTATATCCCTAATGCTTGACCACCACCAACTTGGATCGTTTCGGCTGTAATGAAGGCTGCATCATCACTTGCTAAGAATGAAACAACAGATGCAACTTCTTGTGGTTGGCCTAATCTTCCTAACATGATGTTATTTTTCCAGGAAGCAAATACTTCGGGCTTCGTAGATTTAATTTGTGCATGAAAAGGAGTATCAATAGTACCTGGGGATACAGCATTTACTCTAATTCCATATTCAGCAAGGTCTTTTGCCAATGCTCTTGTGATGGCATGAACACCTGCTTTGGAAGTTCCATAAATCCCCGCTCCAGGCCCTCCTGCATTCCATCCTGCATTTGATGTATAGTTTATTATGGAAGCATTTTCTCCTTTTTTAAGAAAAGGGATCGCAGCTCTTGATGCGAAAAATGTTGAGTCAAGATTCAAAGCCATTACTGACCTGTAAAACTCAGTAGTCATCTCTTCAAACCTAGACCTACCACCTAATCCTCCAGCATTATTTACCAACACATCAATTCTACCATATTTCTCACCAATAGCATTAATATTTGAAGTTACTTCATCTTCTTTTGTAACATCAAAACCATAATATTCAGCAGTAATCCCTTCCTGAGAAAGTTCTCCTACTCTTTTAGCTCCCAGTTCGTCTTCGATACCGTTCAAAACAACAGTATATCCATCCTTACCTAATCTCCTGGCTACTTCGAAACCTATGCCTCCTGTGGCACCTGTAACTACTGCCACTTTTTCCTTTGATTTACTCATCTCTTAATATTGTATTTAATGTTTAATATTTAATTTTCTGTTTGTACCATGCCTACTTTTCTAATCAATATGAAAATGGCCAATACAGCTAACACCACTGACATTGTGATAGCTACAAATGCTGGCGTATATGATCCGCCTTTGGTAATGCTACCAATAAACCAATTCATTATTATAGGTGAAAATGCTGCGATCGTTCCCGCTAATCCCGCTAATGTCCCTACCGATGGTCCTTTAAATAAATCACTCGATAACGTCTGAATATTACCAATGGCAAATTGAAATCCAAAAAGTGCTATTCCCGCCAGGTAAATGAATGTCATATAATTAGAGTCATTTACAAATAAAATAATTGAAACGAAGCCGATAATAATTAAAAGACTACCAACCAGTATACTGGCTTTTCTGCCAACGTCAGTAGAAGTGCGTTTTATTATTTCTTCGGTAAACATGCCACCTAATATTCCACCAGCTGCAGCCATTAGATAGGAGATCCACATGGTAGTCCCTATTTCTTCTATACTTAGTCCAAATTTTGAATTCAAATAGATTGGCATCCAACCGGCAAAGAACCACCAAATGGGCTCTATGAAAAATCGACACAACAATACTCCCCAAGGTTGTTTATAACTCAATATTTTTCCGACACTTAAACTTTTAGCACCTTCAACAGCGACATCATTGTTTTCTATACGATCATTAAGAATTAAATCTTTTTCATCATCAGTAATCCAAGGATGATCTTCTGGTTTAGACTTGTTTAAAATAAACCAAGGGATAACCCACAGTAGTCCTAGTACCCCTAATATGATATAGGTTGACTTCCATCCAAATTGCGCATATAGATAGACTATGATAACAGGAGCAATTACATTACCTATAGAAGCACCGGAGTTGAAAATACCTTGTGCCAGTGCCCTTTGTTTTACTGGGAACCATTCTCCATTGCTTTTTACGGCACCAGGCCATAATCCCGCTTCTCCAAGTCCGAGCAGTCCACGGACTATTGATAATGAAACCACGCCTCTTGCAAGTGCATGAAAGGCTGCTGCTGCTGACCATGTTGCGATAGATACAACAAATCCTATTCTAGTCCCGATTTGATCGTACAATCTCCCTGATAAAAATTTACTTGCAGCGTACGTTATCATAAAGATATTTAGCATGAGTGCATAGTCTGAATTATCCATGCCAAGATCCTCTCCCATTTGAGGCCATAGTAAGGCAAATGCAGTCCTGTCAATATAATTTATGACTGTGGCTATAAAAATTAGTCCAATAATCCACCATCTTAATCCTTTTAACTTCATAATGTCAGGTTGTCTTTAATTTTTAATTTGATTCTCATTATTTCCCAAAATAAGACACCCCTGATTCATCCATAAAATCTTCTCTGATCGGGCTGAACGTATCTATTAACATTCCTGCTTCAAGACAAACGGCACTATGAACCAAATTAGGTTGGATATATACCCCATCACCACCTTTGACTACTTGCTTTACGCCATCTATTTCAAATTCAAATGACCCTTCGACAACATAAGTTGCTTGCGTATGAAAGTGATGATGAGGTGACCCGATAGCTCCNTTGTCAAACTTTACCAATACCATCATAATCTGATTATCATAGCCTAGCATTTTTCTGGAAACACCGCCACCAAGCTCTTCCCATTCCATTTTGTCTGTTAGGACGTACTTATCGCTGTTTCTTTTCATATCTTAATTGTCAGTTGTTTTTTTTAAAGCTGAAAGGTCCAATCCATTCGAGATTACCACTATCCAATTCTATTTTATGCTCACTCCTATCTTTCTTGTCATTCAATGAAAAAACAAACTCATACTTCTCTCCACTCTTAAGTTGAAAATGAATAGCAACGTAATTCTCCGATTCATGAAGCACCTCCAAGTTGGCAATCGAGGTAAATGAGTTAATCGGAATTTCGTCTGCATAACTGTATCGCCCGTGTAATTCATACAAACTAGCAAAAAGAGTATTTCCCCCGATCCTTCGATGAATAAGCCCGGGATCTCTGCGTAGGTTGAAATTGGGGTCATTGGCTCCAATTCTAGTCAATAATGCCTGATCGCCTTCAAGCACAGTTGAAGTCTGTGTATAAAAATTCTTTTCATGGAACCAGGTCATTCTGAAAACATCGCTTTTCAATTCCGTCTGAGCCTCCAACCATAAGTGCTGATACCCGTCATTATCGCCCATTGGAGTGAGATCATTGTTTGTCTGAAATTGCTGATTTGAGGACATTACTTCACCCAGATAATAGAGTGGTAGATCATACCTTGTTGCTTGTGGTGCCTGCACAGAAAAAAGATCGATAACCAATGGTTTTTCCAATTCTTCAACATCCAAAATGGCCATGGTTCGCTGCATTTGAATGCCATCATAAGCATTCAGTTCCTTGGCACTGACTAATTGAACCTTATCTGAAGAAGAAAAATAATAGGGTGTACCCGATGATTTTTCGGCTGCCTCAACATTTCCATCAAAATGTGAGTCCTTATCCACAACTAGCGTGTTATGAGCAATCGTTTGTTTGGCCCAAGAGTTATTTTCTTTGAGATACCCACCGCCATCTTTGTGCTCAATATTTACCCATCGGGCAGATCCATAATCTTGTATCACTTCCTTCTCACCATCGTAAAGTAAAAATCCCAGGCGATCGAAATGACCATGACCCATTCCATGCTTGGCGTATTTCATCATCAGTGTCAAATCACCATTTCTCAAAATCCCTATGGCTCCTTCATTCCCATTTGCACCATCCGTTAATTCTTGGCTTTTGAAGATGTATTGTTTAGTGTCTCCTGAAGTAATTCCGCTAGCTGCTGAAAGTCCAGAATCATTTAATGGTACTCGACCCTGAGCTTCAATTAGTGAAAGTAGCTCTGCGTCTTTTCCTCCATAGTGATAAGCCATGCTCACCGCATTCACCAATTCTCTGGAGGCCAATGACATTCCTTTTTGCGCATCATTGATTGGGAAGAATTCTCCAGCGCTGTTCGTTTGATCGATGAGTGCATAGACCGCTTTTATCAGCAACCCCTCCCTATATTCGAGAATACCTAATTCAGGCTTTTTGTTGGCCAACCCTTGGGCAAAAATCAAGAAAGGATACATTGCGTATCGCTGATAATATGGTCCCTCAGTATAGTAGCCGTCTGGAGAAAAAGCATGATCCAACTGTGCAAAAAAGCCTGCTTCTTTTTGTCCTTCTAACTGAATAGCACCACCGTCATTGTCTTTTACAAAATCACCAGAAACCTTAATATCCAATCCTCTGAGTGCCCAATCAACAAGCTCATCATCATCCATGACCAACCCAATCATACCAACCCCCGCATTTCCCCAAGTACTGTGGTTATGAATGCGATTGAAGAACTGTGGATTCTCTATGGAAATGTATTCTGCATAAGGTCTGAATAGTTCCTTATTCAATTTCTTTTGAGTCTTCTTATCTATCCAATCATAGATGCAGTCGTAGGCTTGACTGGTATAAACCAACCAATTCGCATCGTTGAGGCATTGCCAGAAGAATTTCCCTCGCGCATACGATCGTTCCGCTGGGTGCTTACCCAATGTCGGATACATCTCCGCATACTGCAGCAGCATGTCTCTGATGTAGATGGCATACTTTTCCTCTCCGGTAATCTGAAAGAGTACCCCAGCTTTCTGCATTGTGAAGAAATTGGACTTATGTCTTTCGTGGGTATAACCACCAGCCAAATCCTTGGGAATGGGGACGTCAATCCCCGCTGCAATTTGAGCATCTACCTGTTGACGAGCTGTCTCAACAGTTTGGTCAAACAAAGGAGTTTTCCCCAGACTTGATCGAATGGAATTCACCCCTTCAGACGTTAAAATCAGATTTGGGTGATCCTGAGCGATTGAGAAAAAAGCTGTAAAAAAAATCAATATGCTGGCTAGTACTTTCATTACTTGTTGGACACAATATTTTCGGATTCGTAAGGCGCATCATTGGTTTTGAGACCAGATGAATTGGTGAACGTCACATTAGATATTTTCGTGATCGGTTCACCATTGGTCATAAATAAGTCGATCCCCTCAGAATCTCTAATTCGAACATTGTCTAGATTCAATTTCTGCACACCGTGAAATCTGAGTACAGCTCCAATTTTGTTTCGTTTTCCCTTACCAGAGTTGTTGATTTCAACATCAGAAAGTGTCATGATTGGGCCGAATGTACTTTCGTCCGTTCCTCCACGATAGACGTTAGCAATTTCATGTTGAACATCGGTAAATGTGGAACCGATGATTTTTACATTTTCCACATTATAGATTCCCAAATCTTCCACCTCCATGTCGAGTGTCATCACCGCACCAGTAACGTTTGTCATAGTTGTGTTAATAATATTTATCGAATCAGCGAACGTGTGTTTGTATGATTTCAAGAAATCAAAAGAATGGTTTTTGTCCAGATTCTTCACTTCGCAATCCTCAAGTACCACTGCATAGTTCTGGGTCATAGAATACTTGCTGGTACTGATGACATTGTTGCCTGCCTGATCAGGAGATTCTTCACCGTGAAAGCGCGCGTTTTTAAAGTATAGTGCTCCTCCATTTTCAATCTTAAAAAAGCTTTGTTTCTCAGACAATAGCGTTGCTTTCTCACCAGAAGGTGTCATAATCGTTATCGGATGATGGACGAACGCATACTTTGTCATTAAGTATTCTCCTCCGTTTTCCAGTTCGAGAATGTCTCCAGATTCGCTGCTTTCTATGGCCTTCAATAGGGTATTTGTACCTGTGCCAACTTTTGTAGTTTTGCCAACACCAAACGCCTTAGTCATTCCATCTTTTGCATAAAATGAAGCGCCAGTTTCTTCCTTCGTCACAGGCAACTTAATTTCTCCAAACTCAATTTTATCGACCAACTCTTGACTTGGAGTCAATAGTCCGTTTTCATTTCGGGTTAACTCCAGAGGAATCTTCTCAAAGCCCTTTTCAAACGGTGCCTTAGCTTCTTCATTCATCACGTTTCCGGCAAAATCGATTCCTGATACATCATCATAAATGGTGAATGGTTCAGTGTTGGTATTTCCAAGAATTAGGTTGTTTTTGAATGTTGACCCAATCGGCTTGGCAGATCGCTCTTCATCGCTCCCTGCACACAATTGGATGTAATCGCTATTGATTACGATGTTGTTTTCCATATAAGAATCAATCACCTGATTGTAGCGATTGATAGGAGAATTGGGCACCCCATTCATGATTACCAATGCACCTCGGAATCTGTGACCAGTCAATCCAACCATGTAGTTTTTCTTTACTGTCTGGTATTCGTTGATGATTCGAACGCCTCCTGTGTTTGCTTTTCTATTCCCAAGGAAATAGTTATTTTCCACGAGTGTGTTAGTTCCATGGCGCATGGTCAATGTGCCCTGGCACTCATAAAAAACATTGTCCCGAAATTCGTCCCCACATGCTTTGTTGGATACAATTTCATGTTCTCCATTCACGCGATCGAAGTAGTTTTTTCGCACGATGGTGTTGGAGTACGATCGAGAGTAGTGGCTAGTCCCTACTCTTAAAGTCTCACCTCCATTTGATCCCAAAACTTCCCTAGGACCAAAATAGTTGTGCTCGATAATGTGATTGTTTTCTCGACTTGCTTCGGTCTGCATTTTCACTGCCAAGGTCACCCCTCTGTTCCCCTTTCCAGACAGTGTATTGTGATCGAATCGGTTGTTCTTACCGTAGATGGCTATCCACGTATCACCGTCAAATCGTTCTGGGTTTGTGAAATTATCTATCACACAATTGGTCACTCTAGTGTTATTCGCTAGTTCCTCCTTGCCCGTCTTGAATGAGATCACCTCACTTGTTGGAGTGTATCCATTTTTGAATACCAGTCCAGATACCACCAAATACTCACCTGAAATTTGTAAGTTGGATTGTCCAGATATAATTACTTTTCCAGGATTCTCTGCTGTCAATGTGATAGGAGATTCAGCTGTTCCATTTCCTTTCAATTTAAACTCAACATCTGTCCAAGTACCATTTGCTAGCGTGATGGTTTCCCCAGGNTTGACAGCTTCNACAGCAGCATTAAACTCATCTATTGAGNCAACCAACCGGCCGTTCTTTTCTTGCGAACAAGAAAAAAACAGCATGGCTAGTCCAACAAACAATATGAAAGTCTTGGTAGATTTATGATTTTTTGAATCCATGGAATATCTATAATATCGCATTAGTGTGTTACTTGAAGTTTATAGTATTTGACTATAGCATGTGCCACTACAGATTTCGTCTGCAGATAGTTGCCAGCATTGAAATAATTATCTAAAGGCCATTTACGAATGTTAGTATCTCGATATACAATTGGTTTTTGATCATCGAGCTGTATCTCAACTCTTCCTTCCTCCACTTTGATTTCAATATGAGCCTTTTCAAAACCAATTTTCTTATTGAAATATCGCCCTGCATCATTTTCCCATGAATCCTTCATTACCAGCTCTTTTTCCATAGCCGCACCATTTTTCAATACTTTTCGCTGGACTTTGATGCGCTCATCTTGCCAATAAACAGTGAGCATTGGCAGATTTATTGCCTTTTCAAGATCATATTCTTCTTCCTGCTCTTCAGTCGTTCGTCCTTGAATTTGGAATAATATGGTACGATGATATTTCTTAGGGTTCTCCTTTGACATCTTAACAACTTGAAAATCGGTAACCAAAACTCCTCCTTCAATCATTGACCAATTCTCATTACTCTCCCCAGGAATCATCTGTTCTCGCAGCGAAGTTTTAGTGTATTTCGCCTTTGATTTGGTGCCCATCACCGGATAAGCTTCCATCACCAATGCGCCATCAATCGAGTCTATATAAAAGAATGGTTTTGCAAATCGGTCCTTCTGAAAATTAGAAAGCTTCCACTCAGATGCTGTATAACCTGACGGCAATTCTAGTTTCCAATGAGAAAGATCTATGCTTTCTGCTTGCTGAGCGAAACTGTTGAAAGAAAAAAGGATCAATATGGTGGTTAATAATTGCTGCATCTGAACTTTAATGTTTCACCTTCAAGGCATAATATTTCACATAGCCATGGGAGTCTTTGTCCTTCGATTGGAAATAGTTTCCCGCTTTGAAATAATTTTCAAATATTCCCCACTTCTGCATATGGATATCATCATATACAAATGTTTCATTATCATTGAGGGTAACTTCCATTTTACCTTCACTCACATTGACCTCTAAGGTGAACTTATCCGTCCCTACTACCTCCTTAAAGTTTTTTCCTTTATCGTCTCCCCAAGCCTTTTCATGCAGCAGTTCTTCTTTCGTGGCATTTAAGTTTTTTAGTACTTTGGTTTTGACTCTGATCTTACCTTCGTCCCAATATATTTTCAAAATAGGCGGTGCGTTGTTGTCATCTTCACCGATNANNTCACGCTGTTGCATCTGTCAGTCTACCATGGATCTGCATTACGATCACTCGATGATAATCTCCAATATCACTTTGTGTGACTTCAGGCACTGACAACGTTCCCTTCAAATTTCCACCTTGTGCAAAGGTCCAATTCACCTTATCATTGCCAGGTTCCATTTGTTCTCGAAGTTCAGTCCTAGAGTAAGATGAATTTCTGGTTGAAGCTCCTGGGTAGGCATAAAAAACCAATGAATTATCAGCAGTATCTTTATAAAAAAACGGCTTCAATGCTTCGTTAGATTCATAATCTAAAATCTCAGGTGGAGCCACTGAAGTAGGCTTGCCTTCTGGAATAGTAATCTTCCAATGGGACAAATCAATATCCTGAGCACATAATGACCCAATTGTAAGAATTGAAAAAAAAGTTAAGAGTAGTTTTTTAATCATGTGAAACCTCCAATTCATAATACTTCACTTTAGAAAATGAGTTCTCATCGGTAGTCACCAAATAATTACCAGCTTTAAAGTAATTCTCAAAAACACCCCATTTCTCCATATGGATGTCATCATAGACAAAAGTCTCTTCATCGTTCATGATCACTTCCATTCTTCCTTCTGTGGCTATCACTTCCAAAGTGAATTTATCATGACCTACTTTTGTAGAAAAATTTCTTCCTTCATCATCTGTCCATGCATCTGTGAATAACATCTCTGTTTCAGATACGTTAAGATCTTTTAAGACTTTGGTTTTCACTCTTACTTCTCCATCTGTCCAATAAATCTTCAGCACTGGAGGTGCATTGTTATCATCTTCTCCAATCAAATCTCTTTGTTCATCTGTCAGACGACCATGGATTTGCATGATAATCGTTCGGTGTGGATCACCATCACTATCAGTTGATATCTCCGGTACTGACAACGTACCTCGCATCTTTCCTCCTTGCGAAAAAGTCCAATTCGTATTATTACTACCGGGTACTAATTGCTCTCTCAACTCAGTCCTAGAATAAGAAGAGTTCGCAGTAGAAGATCCAGGATAAGTATAGAAAACTATTGATCCATCAGTCGAATCATTGTACATAAAAGGTATCAAAGTCTCATTGGTAGCATAATCCAAAATCTCTGGAGGTTCAACCTCAGTTGGTTTTCCATCAGATGGACGTGGTAATGGCAAAGTGACCTTCCAATTCCTAAGATCTATTTCTGGCAATATGTAATTGCTATTTCCTCCGTCAGATTCAGTATCCTCATCTTCAAAAGTAGGATTACGTTGTGGTTGGTCAGGTGCATCATTTTGACACCCTCCAGCAAACAACATATATAAGACTAGAAAGAAAACACTGCCAAACCTACCAAAGTAGGAATGACAGCATTTATCTAAATCACAAAGTTTAACCATTACTTATCAGTGATTTCAATGTTATCAAAGAAGGCCTCAGCAGTATTATCTATGACATCTACATTCCTAACATAAATAACAATCTGATTTGTGGATGCAGTAAAGTCAAACGTACTGGTAGCATATGCATTACCATCAGTGGCGAAAATATTCGGAATTGCAAAGTACGCATCAACAGCCGCATCAGAAGTAGAAGCATTAATCCCCGTCTCATCTGCGATTTCCGTATTTAATATGAATACCTCAGAAGTTATCCCCGCAGCAGTAGTCATTGCATCAATAGAGAACGTATATGTTTCTCCTACCTGAACTTGAACAACCTGATACAACCTACGTCCTTTTTCGTCCAGTTTTGCTCCTCTAGTACCATTATTCCCATCGCTAGTAGAGCCAGCTTGTTCGCTGTTGTCACTATAAAAGGTATCAAGCCAACTATCCAAAGCTCCGTTATCCCACAGCGGATCATACGGACTGTCAATTGTATTTCCATCATTGTCCACAACAGTGCTGTTAGGTGTCATATCCCAAGCGTCCGCATTGTCACCAGTGTTAACTGTGTATTCATCAAAAGTCCCGTTAAGAACCTGTACAACGAATCCCTCAGCTACTGTAATCATTTCCGTTTTTACATGCTGCAGACCAGTAACACTCATTGCTGTAAGCGTGACGGTGTAAATACCATCGTCAGCATAAGTATGTGATGGTGACTCAAGATCCGATTGGAATCCATCTCCAAAATCCCACATGAGACTTACTGCTCCTTCCGATGTATCAACAAATGCATACTTCTGATAATTACCCGCATCTACTGCGTAAGTAAAGTCAGCTGTAACAGGCGCTTGAATATCAATAGAGGTGGTAAAGTCAGCCGAAAGTCCTGTTTCACTACTCGTAGCGGTAAGTGACACCGAATAGACTCCAGCAACCGCATAGACATGGATTGGTGATTCTTCAGTGGAGATATTTCCATCTCCAAAATCCCAACTGTAATCGGTGGCATTTACCGAGCTATTAATGAAGGCGTACTCAAGGTAGTCCACATCACTCTGTTCTACAGTGAAAGATGGTGCTGGCGGGATTGCAGCTGCAGGGGCAATATCAATGGTAAAATCATCCAATCTTGCTTCAGCAGAACCCTCGTTATGAAAATAAATAGCTACTAAGGTGCTTGATCCAGAATTGAAAGCAACTGAAGCAGATTCATAGAGCTCGGCATCTTCCTGATTATTTACAGTTGCCGATCCAAGTACTAAATTCGCTGCATCTGCTTGAGACGCAATCGTCCCCCCAGAAGCATCCAAAATATCAACGGTAACGTAACCAACGGGAGATTCCACTATTGTGTAAATGAAATTAACAGAATAACTGGTCTCTGCCTCCACAATGATCTCCTGATACCCAATTCGTTGATCCGCAGGAGACCCTGTCAGTTTTGCTGCTTGATCTCCGGAGACGACAGGGCTACTGGTAATTTGAATTACTCCTCCCAAGTCTCCATTTCTCCAAGAGTCTCTGCCATCACCTGTGTCACCTTCTAACTGACCATCTTCAAAACCGGGTTCCAAGATAATAGGTTGGTAGGGACCAGGGACTACTACTACCTCTTGAGTCGCTGTACTGGTGACACCTAAGCCATCAGAAGATACTAGTGTGACCGTATAAGTTCCTTCTCCACCAGCGAATTGATGTGTAGGATCCTTTTCTGTTGAGGTCGCTTCTCCATCAAAATCCCAAAGGTATGTGGTAGATTCAGATGACAGATCAGTAAAATTTACGATAGTAAAATCTACTGGATCCAGAGAATAGGAGAAGCCTGCTTCAGGTGGAGAAGTATCAGCCTTAGAGCCAGCTTCAGGAAGTTCAAATCCAAAATCACAACTGGTCAAATAGCTTGCTATAATTACACCTATATAGAGCGTTGTTGCTCTCTTTAAAGTTTTTATCATATTTTTCATAATCTTAAAATTTAATATCCTGGATTTTGAGTCATAACGCCTTTACTTAAATTGATTTCGGCTCCAGGAATTGGCAACAATAACGCTCTGGCGCTATATTCCGTGTATCCCATAGCTGCAGCGTGAGCACTTAATACTGCATCAGCCACTCCGAATCTTACCAAATCAAAGAAACGTTGGTTTTCAAATGCCAACTCTACTCTTCTTTCAATTAACAAGTCATCACTTGAAAGTGACGAAGGACGATCAGCAACTGCATCAAATCCTGCTCTAATTCTCGTTTCCATATAGGAATCTATTGCCGAGCCATTTGCAGTTGATCCTGCACCTGCCATAATTGCCTCTGCATGCATTAATAAAACGTCTGCATAGCGCAATACTATCCAATCATTACCAGCATCCTGAGGGCTTGCGCCATATGTAGGAGTCGCAGGATTAGTAGTGACATCAGAACCTTCGGGTAAAAATTTTATCACTTCATGTGAATCAGTTCCGAAGGTAGCAAATGAGAGAGCTCCTCTATTTCCTCCTGCAGAGACAAAATCAGCTCTGAGGTTGTCATTAACCATATTGAGCCCGTCCTCTCTACCTTGACGAACAAAAGAAGTAAACTCAGCCGAAAAACTTTGACTTTCTAAAGGGTTATCGAAATCGTATTGAATAGCAAAGATTATTTCACCATTCAATTCATTACTAAATACATTACTAAAACTTGCTTCTAAAGCAAATCCACTACCCATTACATCCTCACATAACTGCTGAGCAGCTGCATAATTAGGGCTTGGTTGAGATAAGTAAACTTTTGCTAAGAGGCCTTGAGCAGCGGCTGTCGATGCTCTAGATTTATAGGTATTGTCTAATGCGCCAATTGCTTCTTGAAAATCTAACACTATTTGTTCATAAACCAGTTCTACTGCAATTCTGGTAAAAGCCGCATCATCTTCGGCCGCTATAACAGAAGTGACCAATGGTACATCACCATATAACCTAACCAAATTGAAATAGGCGTAGGCCCTTAAAAATTTAGCTTCGGCTGCATATTTAGCTCTATTTGCTTCATCTGCTACCTCAATAAAGTCGAGTACACTATTTGCTCTGAAAATAACTTCATACATGGAAGCATAATAATCTTCAGATTCAACATTGTTAGCATCAATTATATATCTATGAAAATCAGCCTTTGAACCTTCTGTCGTAGCACCTCTGGTATTATCTGTGCGATGCTCTGTTAAAAGGAATTCAAACTGTACGCCTCTGTTAAAGTTAGCATAACTTGTTTGCGTATTAACATTGACCCCTTGAATGGCGTCATATATTCCAATAATGCCTTGTTCGACATCTTCATCTGATTCATAAAATCCCTCTTGAACACTAACAGTAGTCGGTAAAGGATTTAAGAATTTTTCACTGTCACAGGAAATAAATACTGATCCTGTAACTGCAAAAATTAAATATTTTATATACTTCATAATTTTAGTATTTATAATTTAAAATTTAACGTTCAAGCCCAGTGTCATAGTTCTAAAGATTGGTGTCCCAGCTCTTTGAGACCCATAAGCTTGTGGGGTGTTATTAGTATCAATGTACTCTGGGTTGAAACCGTTGTAGTCACTAGAAGTCTTATAGAATAGGTTTTGACCAGAAGCATAAATTCTTAGGTTTTCTATCCCATATTTCGATGATAAACTTTTGGGTAAAGTATATCCAATGTTTATATTCCTCAACGAGAAATAGCCTGCACTTTGCACCACAGCGTCTGTCAGTACTTTTTCTTGAAGAAAAGAAGTATGTGGAATTACCCCGTCAGCAACCATCTGCGATGGACTAGTCGTAGCACCTTGCCACTGTGTTTCAAAATACTGATCTCCAATATTTTTCACTTCAGCACCTTGGCTGCCTTGAATCATAATGGATAAATCAAAATTGCCATATTTGAATTCATTGGTGAAACTCCAAACAAGATCTGCATATGGGTCACCCAAGATTGTCTTATCGTCATCTGTAATGATTCCATCACCATTCAAATCTTTAACTATGGCATCTTGCGCTGTCCCGTTAATTGGAATCCAAGGTGAGGTCACATAATCAATTGGAACATCTCTATCAACAACAAATCCGTAAAAAGACGATATTGGATTACCCACAGAATTTATCCATTGTGAATTTCTGCCAAATCCATCTTCTAATATTTGCCCGTCTGATTCGCCAAAGCTGAGTAATTCATTTTTATTAGTGGAAGCAATTAATGTTGAACTCCAAGAAAAACTACCACTAGTGTAATTTCTGGTTCTTATTTCAAGCTCCAATCCTGAATTTTGTACTTCACCCAAATTCACAATACCACTATTAAATCCCGTAACGTAAGAAACAGGGTTATTTAACAGTAAATTATCACTGGTTCTAACATAATAATCCAATGATCCAGTTATTCTATTGTCGAAAAATCCAAAATCTATTGCTGGATTGAATTCAACCGATGATTCCCATTGGAGATCGTTGTTAGCTATATTAGCCGCAGCGACACCTCCAACAATTCCGTCTTCAATAACAGCGTTCGCAGGTTTCAATAATGCCAAATATGGCCAAATATCTAATTCAGGATTGCCTGGGAGATTAAAATTCTCATTACCAGTAAGACCATAACTCACTCTTAGCTTCAAAAGGCTTAAAAACTTAATTCCTGAAAAGAAGTCTTCGTCTGATGCATTCCATCCTACAGATACTGCAGGGAAATTACCCCATTTGGTACCAGACCCAAAAACCGAGCTACCATCGCGTCTGAATGAAGCATTGAATAAATATTTATCCTGATAAGCGTAATTAACTCTACCGAAATAACCAATTTTCTTTAATACAGTATTATATTCTACAGCGGAAGACAATGTAGTGGCTCCTTGTAAGTTCTTAAGTAAATCATTCGCATACCCTTGAGCATCAACTTGACTCCATTCAGCAGCTCTTTTTTGAACTGTCACACCTGCTAACAGGTTAATATCATGATTACCCATTTCTTTATTAAAAGCAATCGTATTATCTGATATTATTCTTGTTCTATTTCTGTTCCTCAGAGAATATGCGGCTCTACTTGCGCCAGCTGCATGATATTTTGTACCATCCCATCTAGTTTGTTTACGTTGTTCTGATGTAATACCAAGAGATGTTTTTACTATAAGGTTATCTAAAATCTTATACCTCAAATAGGTAGAAGCCAGTAAATTCGTTTTATACTCAAAGTGTTCTCTTTCAACGTATTGAGCATATGGATTTGAATCACCTGAAGTACGGGGTCTATTGTCACTACCGTCACCATTATAATCTCGTTCTTCCAAATGCTCTTCACGAAAATAATCTCCAACTCCAATATCCGGGAATCTAGCGACATCAATAAACTGAAGTGTTTCTTCTGTATGGTATATAGGCAGCCATGGAGATTGTCTTATAGGGTTATGTACTGAAGTAGGCAATGCTCTGCGCTTAGAATATGAAGGCGTAGCACTAATTCCAAATTTAAGTTTATCACTGAATTCAGTATCCAATTTCAATTTGGCTGAATACAACCTGTAGTTGTCCGTTAGAACAACACCTTCATCACCGAGGGTTCTTAATGCCAAACTAAACTTAGTACTTTCTGTACCTCCTCTTGCGGAAAGAGAATGACTACTGATGTTTCCTCCGTCAAAGAATACATCTTGCCAATCTCTATCGATACCAGTTACTGCTACAATATCTTGTGCATATAGCGTGTTATCACTAAGCTCTCCAACAGCTGCCATTTCTTTAGCTGCCCAATCGGCAACACTCTTCTTATACGCATCACTTCCAAAGGCATTTTTAAATCCTGTGAATGTTTCATAAGCAAACTTTGTTTTCCCTTCTTTTCCACTCTTTGTGGTAATCAATATAACTCCGTTAGAACCTTCACTACCATAAATAGCCGCAGATGCAGCATCTTTTAATACTTCAAAAGATTCTATATCGTTCATGTCCAGGTTTCCAAGAAAATCAGAGTTCACAACTATTCCATCAACTACCACTGCTGGGCCGGTTGCAGCATTTACAGACCCAAAACCTCGAATAGTAATAGTAGGGGCAGCACCAGCTTCTGCTGAAGTTGCCTGAACATTTACTCCTGAAACTTGACCAATTAATGCGTCATCTACTCTGGCTACTGCCATTTGATCTAGATTTGTGTTCGTCACTTTAGATATGGCCCCTGTTAAGTGAGATTTCTTCTGTGTACCATAGCCGACTACTACTATTTCTTCCAGTTGCTCAATATCTTCTTGTAACATAATATCCAGATTGGTACGGCCATTAAGCGGTACGATTTGGGTGGCGTATCCAATATATGATATTTGAAGAATGTCGTTTTCTCCAGCATTTAGTGAAAATTCACCTTGACCATCGGTAATTGTACCGGTGGTGGTTCCTTGTATCACTATCGACACTCCTGGAAGAGTTTCACCATTATTATCAGTAATTGTTCCGCGTACTTGGGCCTCTTGCCCGCTTGATTCATAACTCACAAAAACTGTAATCAACAGTATTAGAAATAGTCTAATACTTGTCAAATACGTCTTCGGTATTTGTAAAGTGTAATTCATTGTTTTAAGTTTTAATTTAGAATTTGATTCATTTCCTTTGAGTAAAAGAAACATGAGACACCTTATAGCTTTTTCTTGAAGACAATTGTTGCTATCTTTGATAAGTCATAAGGGAATAGTGATATTATATTTATACCGATCGCGAAATTGATATTTTATAAGACTCATGTTTCTAAGACGTTAATGGATTGGCCCTAGGTCAATCCATTTTTTTATTTGGTCATTTTCTTTTCATAGGTGCTGTTGATTAGATTAGTGTCGTCCCATTACCACTCATTGGTAATTCGGTTTTTAAAGTTTTTACATATTCACTTATATCACTTAAATGTTCTCTAATAGAATCTCCCACTTTTTGAGGGTCTTGATTCTTAATGTGTTCCAAGATGATTTCGTGTTGTTTGACAGCGACATCAGATCGACCATCTCCACAAACATTATGTGTTTTGAAATACTGCATGATATCTGGTGTGATGATAAGCATTAGCGAATTGAGTACAGAATTTTTGCTCGCCTCCGCTATTTTTAGATGAAATAACAAATCTTCCTCGACTGCATGATCTGCTATCTTCAATCTATTGCGATGCGCAATGAGTGCCTGCTCGATTTCTTTGAGGTCCTTATCAGTTCTATTCTCAGCCGCCAGTTGTGCACTATTGGTTTCTAGGATGACCCTGGTCTCTACCAATGATTTGAAATCATTACCTCTCAAACCCAACATGTCGGTAATTAAACCTTCTAGAGCAGGAATCCCCATTCCAGCAACAACAGTTCCGCTTTGAGGATGTGTTTTGAGAATCCCATAAAATTCTAGTTTTCTCAAGGCATCTCTCAGATGTGTTCGACCAACACCTAATTTTTCGCATAATTTCCTTTCTGATGGTAATCTGTCGCCAGCTTTTAACTGACCCGAAGTAATCAAGTCACGAATTTGTCTGATAATCTTATCTGCTGGTGTTTCTATTACTATCTGGGAAAAATTATTCAGTAATGCCATTATTTTTGGGTGATTGGTTGACCAATTTATGGTTGACTAATTACAAATCCAAAAAAATAGGAGGTTATTTTGAAAGAACTGATTCAGGTAAGTTTAGAAATCACTCCTGGAAGCTGTTGAAAAAAACTCGAACCCAATTAAAAATATTGTGTCAAAATGATGGACATACACACATAAGTACCTGTATGTCTTTACTTTATTGAAGATGTTTGCGCCTAGTAAATTATTAGTGGATGATTGTTGACTACAATCATAACCTGTCATAACAGACCATCATCCGAAAAACTCGTATAGCCATCATCTGTATAGATGATGTGATCAACGACTGGGATTTCCAAAACCTCTCCTGCTTTTTTGAGGTTCTTAGTCAGGTTCAAATCCGATTGGCTGGGGTTACGATTTCCCGAGGGATGATTGTGAACCAAAATTATGCTGCTTGCTAATTCTTGAAGCGCGGCATGAAATATAATTTTAGGGTCAGCTATCGTTCCTGAAACACCTCCACTACTGATTGGTTGTTTTTTGAGTACTTGATATCTTCTATTGAGTATCAAAATCCAAAATTCCTCATGTTTCAAATCCTCCAAGTGAGGACGGATGACATTGTAGGCATCCTCCGAACCTTTAATAACTATTTTATTTTCCGACTCAGTCTCTTTCTTTCTTCTTCCAAGTTCGAGCGCACTTACGATTGTTATTGCTTTGGCTTCCCCTATCCCTTTGAATTTCATCAAATCTTTCACCGTAAGCTTGGCAAGCGTATTGAGGTCATTCCCGACAGTATTGAGAATATCCCTGGCAAGATCGACTGCACTTTTATCTCTTGTCCCTGAAGCAATCAGGATTCCAATGAGTTCGGCATCTGTGAGTACAGCTTTCCCTTTGAGAAGGAGCTTTTCTCTTGGTCGATCTTCTTCAGCCCAGCTTTTAATATTTAGGGATGTTTTATAAATCTTCTCCATGTTGAAAGTTAAGTCGTAGTTTAGACAAATTTTCACATTCGACCTTTAGTGAAAAACCACAGATCGTTTAACCCTTCATTTTTTCAGGATCTTGACGTGTATCAAAGAAGTCTGTAACATAAATAAGTTTCTCTTCAACTCTGTAAATGATCTTGAAGTATCCTTCTATTGCTCTCTTATGATTCTTTCCCAAATGTTCCAGATATTCTTTCTGCTGATAATGGTTGTAAGTGGTTTTAAGGCTATCAGCTTTGTCTAAGATTGTAGTCCTAAGCTCCAGTAACTTTTCTAAAGTCCAACCTTGTCCTTCCAATAAAAAACGAGAGAGGTCATCCAGACTATCGTGCGCTTGGTCGGTGTAAATTACTTTCATATACCTAAATGCCTATTAAGCTTTTGCTCAAGCTCTGCCCTATCCATTACTCTTCCTGCCGAAATATCTTCTTCTGATTTTAAAGCCCTCGAAGTTAGCTTTTCCTTGAGTATAGGATTGAGGCTAGATTTTTTAAGCAAAGTTTTAATAGCTTCAAGAATACTAGTGTCTGTCTCATTTTCGATTAATGTCCTTAATTCTGTCTTGATGTCTACTGTTTTCATAGTAACCATAAAAATAGTGATTATTTAGTTCAACGTAAATTTATTGCAACTATTCAGGTCTAGAATTGCTTCTAGGTTAACCCTTACCTACAGCAGGTAGCAGCAAAGGGCGCAAATAAAATCATAGCGACATTTCGAGCCTTTGTTGGTGTTCTTCACCAACAAACATGTTTCCCAAACTAAAGCCTGTCTATAAAGTCTATTTACCTGCCATCGACTCATGGGCAGGTCAGGCAAGCACAAACCTTGGCAGAGTGTAGTTTATGGACAGGTCTAAATAGCCTGTTGTATTGCTGATATATTGTGACCAAAAATGTATTGCGCCCTTTTAAGATTATATTTCTTGGTAACTAGGGGGAGACTTGTTCGGGTGCGGGTACATTTTCTAGCTGTGGCACTAGTACGAGCATCGATTACAAGAAGATTTTTAAACGCAAAAAGCCTTATCCTCGATGAGGATAAGGCTTTTGATGCTATTTACAATACTTTAAAGGCTATTGACTAATTTAGTCAATTTCGACTTGTTATGAGCCGCCTTGTTATTATGTATGATATTTCTTTTAGCCAACTTGTCAATCATACCAATCACAGTTTTCAATAATTCCTGTGCAGCAGATTTATCAGTAGTTTCTTTCAACCTTTTGATAAACGTTCTGGTAGTTTTATGCTGATACCTATTTCTCAGCTTCTTTGCATCGTTCGATCTAATTCTCTTTAATGCTGATTTGTGGTTTGCCATAACTTAATTCAACTTTCACTAATTTTTTTTTCAGTGTGCAAATGTAAGTCAAAAAATTATATATGCAAAGACTCTAAATAATATTTCGTATTCTTTTTTCAGATCATTTTGTTTAAATTGTTAGTTCACAAAGCTATCAATACTCCTTGAAAAGACCTTACATCCTTATTTTAGCTATAGCCAGTCTTCTTGCCTCTTTTGGCTTTATCAAGTGGGGGTTTTTCGGGCACCGCTTAATCAATAGAGTGGCAGTATTCACGCTTCCTCATGAGATGATTGGCTTCTACAAATACCACATTCAATACATCACAGAGAATGCTATAAATCCAGATAGGAGAAGGTATGCCGTGGAAAACGAAGCCCCAAGACACTATATTGACTTGGATATATATGGCGACAGTGCTATTTATAAGATGCCAAGGTATTGGAGAGATGCTGTGAGCAAGTACACAGAAGATACATTGTTGGCCTATGGAACAGTTCCTTGGCACATCAACAAAGTGCGTTATCGACTTACAGATGCTTACAAAGTAGGTGATGTGGTGAATATTCTAAGATTATCTGCTGATATAGGACACTATATAGCAGATGCCAATGTACCCCTTCATACGACTGAGAACTACAATGGTCAATTCACTGGTCAATATGGAATCCATGGATTTTGGGAATCTAGATTACCAGAATTATTCAGTGAGCAATATGACCTATTCACGGGCAAAGCTATTTATCTTGATAATCCACAGATTGCTATTTGGAAGGCAGTCGAAAGAGCGCACCTGGCACTTGATTCAGTATTGACAATAGAAAAGAGACTTTCCAAAAAAATAAAAGCTGACAAACAATATAGCATCAGTCAAAGAGGTCAATCAAACACCAAAACATACAGTGCCTATTATGCCAATGCATACCATAAAGCACTTGATGGCATGGTGGAGAGACAAATGAAATCATCGATCAAATTAGTTGGTGATATGTGGTACACATGCTGGGTAGATGCTGGCCAACCCAACTTAGACTCCCTCATTCAATATGAGTTTACTGAGGAAGAAATAGCATTTCGCAAAGAAGAGCTACAGCGATGGAAGGAGACCAATATTTTCAAATCAAGGGTGCATGAACACTAGGTTAGTTACTCAGTTGGATAGTTGTTCGGTTGATAGTTAGGAAAATAATTAATTGGGTTGATTGGTCAACTATCAACAGTAAAACTGAATAACTATCCAACTGCATAAGTCTATCAAATTCTAAATTTTAATAGTGAAAATCTCGAAGTCCTGCTATTTTTGCAGCATGGCTGAAAAGATACTTATTCTTGATTTTGGTTCTCAATACACCCAACTCATTGCAAGGCGGGTAAGAGAACTCAATGTATATTGTGAAATTCACCCTTTCAACAAGCCTCCTGAGCTAACTGATGACATAAAAGGCGTTATCTTTTCTGGTAGTCCATGTTCTGTTAAAGAAAAGGATGCTCCTGNAATTGATCTGGATTTGTACAGAAACAAAGTGCCAGTACTAGGTGTATGTTATGGTGCGCAGTATATGGCCGAGCACGGTGGTGGTTCAGTCACACCATCAGAAATTCGCGAGTATGGTAGAGCCAAGCTACACGAAATAAATTATGATCATGAATTGCTCAAAGGCATGAGCATTGATTCACAAGTATGGATGTCTCATGGTGACACCATTAATAGTGTTCCAGATAATTTTGAAATTATAGCCAGTACACCTTCGGTAAAAGTGGCTGCATTTCACATCAAGGGAGAAGAAACCTATGGAATACAATTTCATCCCGAAGTGACACACTCCACTGAAGGGGGAATATTACTTAAAAACTTCTTGGTCAATATTTGTAAGTGTTCGCAAGACTGGACGCCAGGTCATTTTGCTGACCAAAGCATTGCTGCTCTCAAAGAGCAATTAGGTGATGATAAAGTGATTCTGGGATTATCAGGAGGAGTTGACTCATCGGTAGCTGCCGTATTGATTCACAAAGCAATCGGCATCAATCTCCACTGCATCTTTGTTGACAATGGGCTGCTTAGAAAAAATGAATTTGAAGAGGTGCTCGCCTCCTACAAAGGCATGGGACTTAATGTCAAGGGCATAGACGCCAAAGACTTATTTTATGCTGCCTTAGCTGGACTGACAGATCCTGAGGAAAAGCGTAAAGCTATCGGTAAAGTATTTATAGATGTATTTGATGCAGAATCGCATAAAGTGGAGAACGCCAAGTGGCTTGGTCAAGGTACGATCTACCCTGATGTGATAGAATCTGTATCGGTCAAAGGCCCTTCTGCAACTATCAAGTCTCATCACAACGTTGGTGGTCTTCCTGACTTTATGAAGCTCAAAGTAGTCGAGCCGCTCAACACCCTTTTCAAAGATGGCGTGCGAAGAGTAGGTAAGACTCTTGGAATAGATCAAGCGATCTTAGGAAGGCATCCATTTCCTGGGCCAGGATTGGGGATTCGGATTCTAGGAGATGTTACCGCAGAAAAAGTGCGCATATTGCAAGAAGTAGATCATGTATTTATTAGTGGTCTTAAAAAAGCTGGTCTTTACGATGAGGTCTGGCAAGCCGGAGCGATGCTGCTTCCTATTCAGTCTGTGGGCGTAATGGGAGATGAGCGAACTTACGAGCGTGTAGTAAGTTTGAGAGCAGTAAGTAGTGTGGA